>Ga0334884_1000294_pt1 | contig 94474 bp, 98 predicted proteins | sample GraSluR1_MG_7_FD_207215 | JGI IMG/M metagenome (GOLD analysis project Ga0334884, IMG submission 207215) | Sludge microbial communities from methane-producing bioreactor in Wageningen University, Netherlands - Granular Sludge_12_05 R1 | ecosystem: Engineered > Bioreactor > Anaerobic >... | reverse complement strand
GTGGGGACCCCGCCGGTCCCGGTTGGGGAAGAGCCACAGGCTCTCCAGCAGGATGTCGGACTCTTCGTCCTTCCAGCAGCGCAGGTCCAGATCCGTGTAGGCCAGTTCTTCCTGGGGAGGCTTCCGCTGGCGTGGAGCCACCGTGTGGGTTGCCTGAGTGGCCGCGCTGCGCTTCATTCATCACCTCGGGAGGGCATGTTGAAGAAAGTTCTCCCCTTCCTGGGGGCTTTCCTTCAAGCTGTCGTCGGGTGGACGCAGGCGGTCTAGGAGTCTGTGTGAGTATCCGGACCGAGCATCGCCGAGGAATCTTGTGCACCCCGCAAGGCGCAAAAAGTCGTGGTTTGCTGGAGGCAAATGAGACTTTTTGCAACACGGCGGGGGTGCAAGAGATCCGGCGAGGCGACCGACGCGATATTCACACAGACTCCTAGGGTTTGAGCTCGGTGATCACGCCCAGCCGGTTCAACCGGGCGGGGCAGGTCTGCCCCACCTGGAAGGCCTGGAAGGTGGCGGCGTCCTGGATCTTGTGTTGGCGGAGCTTGCCGTCGCGGCCACGCAGTTGAAGGACGTATTCTTCGGTGCGGGGGCCTTCGCGCTCGCTGCCGGCCAGCTTCGTCTCGGGCCACTCCGGGCGGGTGCCCTCGCCCGCGGCGCGGGCCCGACGCACCTCCTTCCAGCGCTCGACTTCGTAGGTGACGCGGGTGTCGTAGACCGGCTCCTGTCGGTAGACAGGCTCCTGCCAGGTCTCTTCCTCCTGCACCGTGCGGTAGGTCGGGCGATCCTCGTAGACGTCCTCGAAGTAGCCGTTGCCCAGGTCGCGGCTGCCGACCTTGACCCGTTCGGTCCCGTCCTGGACCTCGCGTTGGACCGTCCGCGTGCGCGTCTCGCTTCCGATCTGGACCTGGCGGTGGGAGCGAACCTCCCGATGTCGTGAGAGTTCGCGGGCTCCGGAGGGAAGCTGGTCGGACCAGGCCTGTTCGCGGACCGTCACCTGCTTCTCGATCGCGATGGTGCGATCCCAGTGGGCACCCACCAGTTCGAGCTTTTCAGAGTGCGTGCAGGAGAGGAACCCCGCCAGAAGGGCCAGCAGGAAAAGCAGGATTCCGCAGCCCCCCAGGCACAGTCCACAGGCCTTGCGCCGGGTCGGGCGGGGCGGGTCGGTCGGTGCGGAGGTCTCGGGCGACGAGGACGGCGCGGCGGCTGCCGCGCGGGTCGCCTCCTCGGCATTGGAGGGAGCCTGTCCGTGGTGGGTGACGACGTCGCGGGCGACCCCGGCCTCCCGCGCCGAGCCGCAGCCGGTGCAGAACTTGTTCCAGCCGGCGTTGTCGCCCGAGCAGAATTCGCAGGTCCAGTTGGGGCCGGCGCGGGCCTTCTCCAGCTCGCGGGCGTCGTCCACCACCCGCGCATCCTCGGGAAGGTAGAACTTCACCTCGGGACCGCGTGGCGAGCCGCACCCGCCGCAGAACTTCTCAGGACCGCGATTCCGCGTGGCGCCGCAATAGGGGCAATCCCACGCACCTTCACGAACGGCCATCTCGCCCTCCCTGTGCCCCGAACCTTGAGGATGCCGGTCCCGGGAGGTTTCCCGGGGCGTGGCGCCCGGACCTTCTCGGGCGGTGACTCAGGGGCCCTCCCGGAGCCTCTTCCACTCGGGGTCTGCCGCGTACATCGGCATGACCGAGGGATCCTCGCTGAGATAGGTGTAGTCGATGCCGAGCTTGTCCGAGACGAAGATGCCGTGCTGCATGACCTGCTCAGAGTCGATCCAGATGTCGCACGAGCGGGTGATCACGTCCACATGCGTGGTGCAGGACCAGTCCGCGCCCGTCTGGGTGCCGTAGGGGTCGCCGAAGGCGATGTGGATTCCGGGCATCTTCTCGTCCTGCAGAAGGTTGCCGGTGAACTCGAAGACCGCCAGGTTGGTCCCGATGGCGAACTCGCCGACCCGATCGGAGCCCTCCACCTGGTGGCAGTACTCCCAGAACTCGCGCTCCAGGTCCCGGTTGGGACAGCGGGCGCTGCGCAGCCGGCTGTCCTCGATCTCCAGGGTCATGGGGGTTCGGTCCAGGACCCCATACTTCTCGCCGAAATGGTCTCCGACGGTGCCGTCCACGACGAAGACGCCGTCGACCCGGGCGGGGAAGGTGAAGATCTCGCCCCCGGGCAGGTTGGACCAGACCTCTTCGATGATCCCGCTGGTCTTGCGCCAGGTGTAGCGGGGCTCGAAGTGGGCCACCAGGTTCGTTCCCGCCCGGCTGCGGACCCGGATGGTCGAGCAGGATTCCGCTCGTTGAAGCAGGCGTCGACTGACCTCGTCCACCTTGTGGAAGTCGGCCCTCATCCCCTGGCACATGATGTCCTCGGTGATGCCGACCATGTGCGCGTATTTGATGCCGTGACCCTCGACGCACTGGACCATCTGGATCCGTGAGGGCAGCTCCCCGGCCTGGGGATAGACGCAGTACAGCGCCACCTCGGCCTGTGAGAGCGGGGCCATCAGGCTTTCCGGCAGGTGGACCGCGGGTCGCTGCACATGGTCTTCCAGGACGGCCAGACGGCAGGTGGCGCCCACGCGGAGGACCTCCTCGTGCAGCGCCATCCCGACCCTTCGGGTCCGGTGGTCGGTCAGGATGAAGACCTTCTGCCGGGGTTGGACCGCCAGGCAGACCTCGACGGCGTTGCGGGCACCCGGGATCAGCGAGTGGTTCAGGGCGTGGTCGCTCAAAGGTCCTCCGGGGGAGTTGATTCGGCCCGGGGCCTGGGCCCTCCTGGGAGTCTGGAACCTCTGGGCGGGCGGGATGTTCACATCCGCGTGGAGGCGTCGCCCCCGGATCCGTTCTAGACTGGTTGCTGGAGGGGTGCGCGCTTCCGCATCCCGACCGTCCTTCAGGAGGAAGCTGATGCAACTCGGTTCCGTCAACCGCTCGACCTTCACCCTGCCGCCGGTTCGCCTCGAGGCCCCGGCGCGTGGACTGGCCGAGGCGGCAGGCCTGGAAGAGCCCGTCGACCGGGCCAGCCTGGGCGTGAAGCGGGGAGCCCTGGCCGGGATGGTCGTGGGAACCTCCTACGGAACGGTGGGAGGAGCCGTCCTGGGGACCGCCGCCGCCGTCGCGGGGCTGGGCTATGCCGGAGCACGCCTGGGGGCTTCCCTGGCTGGGATTCCGGGGCTGGTGACCGGTCTGGCCCTGGGCCTGGCGGCTGGAGTCGCCGAAGAGAAGGTCGCCCACGTGGGGGCGACGGTGGGAGGCTTCGCCGGGATGGTGGCTGGGGCCGCCGTCGGTGGGGCTGTCGGGGCGGGGGTCGGGCTCTTCGCCTGAGCCTTGGGTCCTGGCCCCCTGCGGGGGCCGAGGCGATCCGTCAGGAGTCGGAGGCTTCCTGGGCCATCTGGCGTTCCAGGGCTTCCAGGACTTGATGCCGGGCCTCTTCCAGACCGGCGCCGTCGACGGTGAGACCGGCCGCCAGGCGGTGCCCACCTCCCCCGAAGAGGGCCGCGACCTGGTTCACCGCGGGTCCGGTTGAACGCAGCGAGACGCGCACCTTTCCGGGGGTCATGTGCTTGAACAGGGCAAAGACCTCGGTGCCGCGGACCCGGTTGACGTCGGCCACCAGGTTCTGGGCATCCTCCTCACGGGCTCCGGTGGCCCGGAGCATCTCGGAGTCCAGGTCGGCCCAGGCCACCCGGCCGTCGGCCGAGGTGCGCAGGGTCTGCATCACCCGTCCCGTCAAGGCCAGCTCGGCGACGGGCCGATCCCGGAAAAGCCGGCGGCAGATCTCCGAGACGTCCCCGATCTGCTCGACCAGGCGCGCCGCAATCCGGTGGGTCTGGGCCGAGACCTGGCGGTACTGGAAGTTGCCGGAGTCGGTCACCAGCGCCACATACAGCGCCGTGGCGATCTCCCGATCCAGGGGGACCCCCAGGCTTTCCACCAGCAGGACGGCCATCTCGCCCAGGGCGGCGCGTTCCGGTTCCACCCAGTGCACATCGGCCGACATCGTGTTCCCCAGGTGGTGATCGAAGTTGACCACCACCCGACCCAGCTCCCGGGGGCGGATCCCCGGAGGCAATCGCCCCTCCGAGGGACACTCCATCAGGATGACCGCGTCGAAGGCCCCTTCAGGCATCCGGTTCTGGATCCTTTCGGAGCCGGGCAGCCAGCGGAAGACTTCAGGGATCTCGTCGGGAGAGTAGAGGAAGCTCTCCTTCCCCAACCGGTCCAGGGCGGCAGCCAGGCCGACCATCGAGCCCAGGTCGTCGCCGTCGATGTGGACGTGCGGAAGCATGAGGAAGCGCGACCCGGATCGCAGGACCTGGGCCACTTCCCGGCACGCGGGCGGGGGAGTCGGAATCATTCGGGTGGAGGTTCTGGGGTGGGGACCGGTTCGGTCTGGACCCGGGCGCTCTGCAGGACCTTCATCATGTGGGCGGCGTGCTCCAGGGTGTGGTCCAGCTCGAAACGCACCTCGGGGATCCGCTTCAGGCGGACTTCATGGCGCAACTCGTGGCGGAAGAAGCCGGCCGCCCTCTCCAGGGCCTTGAGGACCTCCTGCTGACGCAGGGGATCGGCCAGGACGCTGATGTAGAATCGTGCGGTTCCCAGGTCGGCAGCCACCTTGACGTCGGTGATGCTGATCAGGTCCTGGCCCAGGGCCGGGTCCTTGACGCGCCGCAGGATCTCGCTGCCGACCTCGATCAACAGATCGCGGACGCGCTCGGCTCGATGACTCATGGAAGCCCTCCTCAAAAAGAAAGGCGCCCCTCGCGGACCCGGCGACAGAGTGCGCCGGGACGCGAGGGGCGTCGGTGGGGTCAGGCGAGCTCGCGGACGTGCTCTTCCTTGCGGTAGACCTCGATGATGTCGCCTTCCTGGATGTCCTGATAGTTGGTCAGGGTCAGGCCGCACTCGTAGCCTTCGGCCACTTCGCGGGCGTCATCCTTGAAGCGCTTCAGGGTGTCGATCGAGCCTTCGTAGACCACCTTGCCGTCGCGGACCAGGCGGGCCAGGGCATCGCGGGTGACCTTGCCCTCGGCCACGTAGCAGCCTGCGACCTTGCCGGCCTTGGTGATCTTGAAGACCTGCCGGACTTCGACCCGGCCGATCTCCACCTCTTCGATATCCGGCGTCAGGAGGCCCGACATGGCCTTCCGGACATCCTCGATGACGTGGTAGATCACCCGATACATCCGGATGTCCACCTGCTCCTGGTCGGCCAGCCGCTTGACCACCGAGTCGGGGCGGACGTTGTAGCCGATGACCAGGGCGCCCGAGGCGCTGGCCAGCATGATGTCGGACTCGGAGATGGCGCCCACGCCCGAGTGGATGATCTTCACGGCCACCTCGGAGGTGGACAGCTTGTTCAGCGACTGGTTGAGGGCCTCCACGCTGCCGTGCCCGTCGGCCTTGACCAGCAGGTTCAGATCCACCGCCTGGCCCGTCTTCATCTCGGCGAACAGGCCCGCCAGGGTCTGCTTGCTGCCCGCGGTGATGCGGGTCTGACGGTCCTTGAAGGTCCGCGCCTCGGAGACCTGCTTGGCCATCTTCTCGTCCTCGACGGCCTGCATGTAGTCCCCGGCGTTGGGGACGTCGGACAGGCCGACGATCTCCGCCGGGATCGATGGACCGGCGCGGCGGATCCGCTCGCCGTTCTCGTTGATCAAGCCGCGGACGCGGCCCCAGGTGCTGCCCACCACGACCGTGTCGCCGGGGCGCAGGGTGCCGTTCTGGACCAGGACGGTGGCCACCGGGCCCATGCCCTTGTCCAGCCAGGCCTCGATGATGGTGCCTTGAGCCAGGCGATTGGGATTGGCCTTCAACTCGCGGATGTCCGCCACCAGCAGGACCATCTCCAACAGTTCGTCCAGGCCGATCTGGGCCTTGGCCGAGACGGGAACCATGATGGTATCCCCGCCCCAGGCCTCGGCGACCAGGCCGTACTCGGTCAACTGCTGCATGACCTTGTCGGGGTTGGCCTGTGGCAGGTCGGTCTTGTTGATGGCCACGATGATCGGAACCTGGGCCGCCTTGGCGTGGTTGATGGCCTCGATGGTCTGGGGCATCACGCCGTCATCGGCCGCCACCACCAGGATGGCCAGGTCGGTGATCGAGGCGCCGCGCGCCCGCATATGGGTGAACGCCTCGTGGCCCGGGGTGTCGATGAAGGTGATCAGGCGGTCGTTGCGCTGGACCGTGTAGGCCCCGATCTTCTGGGTGATGCCGCCGGCTTCACCGGCCGTCACTGCGGTCTTGCGGATGGCGTCCAGCAGGGAGGTCTTGCCGTGGTCGACGTGTCCCAGCACGGTGACCACCGGCGGGCGGATCTCCATGAGGGAGTCGTCCTCGTCCTCGAGGATCTCCAGGGGGATGCTCTCGTCGGCCATCTCGCCCACCTTGAAGCCGTAGGCGACGGCGATCTCGCAGGCCTCCTCATAGGAGAGGGCCTGATTGATCGTGACCATGCGGCCCTGGCTGATCAGGTACTTGATCAGCTCGCTGGCCGGCTGACCCAGACGGGTGGCCAGCTCGGAGAGGGCGATGGCCTCCGGAATCTCGATGATCTTGGCAATCGATGTCTGCATGGCGTGCCCCTTGTCACCCCGAGGGCGATGCTTGCGCTTCCCCTTCTGGCCTTGGTTCGACCTCTGGTGCATTCCTGGCCGGGCCATGCCCGGGCGTCCGAACATGCCGGGCCGTCCACCGGGTCCGGGGGCGCCGGGGCGTGCGCCGGGGCCGGGCGTTCCAGGCCGGCCAGGAGGGCCGGCTGGACCTCCAGGACGCGGAGCTCCGGGTGCCGGTCGCCCCATCGGGGGGCGTCCGACCGGGGCGGGCCGGGGGGTCGGAACGGCGAAGGCCTGGGAGGGCGGGATCGGCGTCTCGATGCGGAAGGCCTGCTCGGGGGGGACCGGCTTGATCGAGAGCTGAGCCTCCTCCTCCAGGTTGATCCCCATCTCTTCGGGCGAGATCTCGGGGAGATCCAGGATCTCCTCCTCGCCGTCCTCCTCCGAGAACTTGCCGAGCTCGGGAACCACGGAGTCGGGGGCCTCCGCTGGCGCGGGGACCTGCTCGGGAGCCTCGGGCTCTTCGGCCTCGACGGACGGAACCTCGACCGGCGGGGGGGCCTCTTCTTCGGGCGGGGGCACAGGCGCCGATGCCGATTCCTTGGCGGCCTTGAGGACGTCGGCCGCCGGGTCGACCTCCTCGCCTCGCTCCTTGCGCACCTGGCGCTCGAGGAGGGCCTGCTTCTCTTCATCGGTGGCGCGCTTGGCGATGCGGATCACCCGTTTGGGCTGGGCTGCCGCCGCCTCGCGGGCCTTCTGCTCGGCTTCTTCGCGGGCCTGGCGGGCCTCGGCCTCGCGGCGCATCTGCTCGATGTGAGGGGCCACGATCTCGCGCACCTTCTTGACGGCGTCATCCGGGATGCTGCTGGAGGCCGTCTTGACCGGGTAGCCCATATCCTTGAGGATTCGCATCAGGGGTTTGCTGTCATCCATGCCCAGCTCGCGGGCGAGTTCATAGACCCGCACCTTCGTGCCGGTGTTGCTGTTGCTACCCATCGAACCACCACTCTCTCTTCCAGCCGGCGAGCCGTCGGCGTTCGTCTTCCCTCAGGTCAACGCATCGCCATCACCCGCGGCCCCCAGTTCAAGCTCCATCCAGGAGAAGACCTCGGGAGCGATCCGGCCGGCAAAGAGCCGCCGGAGCTTCTTCTCCTTCTGGAGCCTGGCAAGGCAATCTTGATTCCGGCAGAGATAGAATCCCTTGCCGGGCTTTCGGCCGGTTGGATCCGGCACGAGGTCGTTCCGCCCCGTGGGTCGCACCAGGCGGAGGAGTTCTGTTCGGGGGCGGAGGTTCCGGCACACGATGCACATCCGTTCCGGGATTCGGGAGGGGTGGGGCATGGCCGGAGCCGTCCGCGCCTATTCCTTGGCCTGGGGAGGGACCGCGAGGTCCTCCTGGGCCGGTTGTCGGGTCGAATCGGCCTGGGGCTCGGGCGCAGCAGAGGCCTCTGGAGCCTTCTTGGCAGCCTCGCCAGCAGGTCGAGCGGGGACGGCGTCCTGAGACTCGCGCGCGCTCGACTCGCTCTTGATGTCGATGTGCCAGCCGGTCAGCTTGGCGGCCAGACGGGCGTTCTGCCCTTCGCGGCCGATGGCCAGGGACAACTGGTTGTCGGGGACAACCACGACCGCATTGCGGGCCTCCTTGTCCTCGAAGAGGGTCACCCGCAGCACCTTGGCGGGCTGCAGCGAGTTGGCCACGTAGGTGATCGGGTCGTCAGACCAGGGAATCACGTCGATCTTCTCGTTGCGCAGCTCGTCCACCACGGCCTGGACGCGGCTGCCCTTGGGGCCGACGCAGGCGCCGACCGGGTCCACCGACGAGTCCAGCGACTTGACGGCGATCTTCGAGCGCAGCCCGGCCTCGCGCACGACGGCCTTGACCTGGACGATCCCCTGACGGATCTCGGGGACCTCCTGCTCGAAGAGCCGCTTGAGGAGCCCCGGGTTGGAGCGCGAGAGAACCACCTGGGGGCCGCGGAGGCTGGTGCGCACGTCCAGGACCAGGGCCTTGACCCGGTCGCCGTGGCGGAACCACTCGTTGTGGGCCTGCTCGGCCACCGGGATGACGCCTTCGGCCCGACCCAGGTCCAGCAGGACCTCGCGGCGCTCGTGCCTCTGCACCGTTCCGATCATCAGGTCGAACTGGCGCTTGAGGTACTCCTCCCGGATGACGTTCTGCTCGAACTCCCGGATGCGCTGGACGATCACCTGCTTGGCGGTCTGGGCAGCGATCCGGCCGAAGACGTCGTTGGGGACCTCCAGGTCCAGTTCCATCCCCAACTCGGCCTCTTCGGCCAGGGCCTTGGCCTCTTCCAGGGACATCTCGGTCCCCGGGTCCTCGACCTCCAGGACGACCAGCTTGCGCTGCCAGACGTGCAGCTCGCCGGTGCTGCGGTCGATCTCGATGATCACGTTCTGGTTGGCCCCGAAGTTCTTCTCGTAGGCCTTGACCAGCGCATCCTCGATGGCCTGCAGGATCATGTCGAGCGGCACGTTGCGCTCTTTCTCGATCTGCTTGAGGGCGGACAGGATCTCGGGATTCATTCCGTTCCTCCTCCGGGCTGGGTGTCTGCGTCCACGTCGTGGGCGGCGCCGGTGCCGGGCGAGCTGACCTCCAGGAAATAGGGGTCGGCGATGGGATCCATCTGGTCCAGGCGCTTGGAGAGGGGCCGATGCAGGGCCTCACAATCACTCATGGTGATTCCCTCGGGACGGTTGATCGTCACCCGAAGGTACCAAGCCCCGGCCTCGCGGACGTACTCCACCCGCTCGACGGAAAGTCCGTGGACGGCCGCCAACTCTTCGGCTGCCGTCCGGATCCTCTCGAGGGTTTGTGGGGTGACCCTGGCCAATCTTCTCCTCCTGGTCTGCCCTGCGGGCCGCTTCGGTCCTTGGGCGAGGGCCGAGAGCCTCGGCCCCGATGCGGCAGGGGAGCCGTCCGGGGAGTCCCTGGACCCCGGGTCGGGTCTGCCGCGCCTCTTGGACAAAAACGCGCCCAACCTCGCCATTGCCCCGGGTCCTGTACGTCCCGGTGCATCAAAAAAGAGTGGGTGAGCCCACTCTTTTTTCGAGCGAAGTTCGAGCGAAGATGACTATACCACGCGACCCGACGCATGGCAAGGTGACCCCGCGGTCAGGCCCTCCTTCGCGGACCCGGGCCGGTCTCATCTGTCGGTCAGGATCGTCTCCATCACCAGGGATTTCTGGCCCCCAGGCTCGCGCCAGCGCACGGTGACCCAGACCTGCTTGCGATTGGCACCGGGAGAGGCGACCTCCAGGGAGTACAGGAACTCCTGGAGGGACTCGACGCGGTCCCGGACCTCCCTCTGCACCAGGCTTCCCTGCCCTGGTGAGACCCCCCCGAAACCCTGCGAGCGCGCCTGCTCCAGCAGGGACCTGCCCAGGAAGGCGGCGTCGAGGTGGTGCTCGGACAAGGCCATGCCCTGGCGGGCGGAGGGCAGGATGCGGACCAGGACCGTCGCCGAGAGGGCGATCAGGCCCAGGCAGACCAGGGCCTCGACCAGGCTGACCCCTCGGAGACGACCTCGGCCTGGCTTCCGAGGTCGGGGTCCCGGGGCCTGCCGGCGATTCCGGGTTTCGATCCGGGCCGGGATCTCAAGTCGCATGGTGCCTCCCAGGGGCGTTCAGCCCAGGTGTTCGACCAGGTTCATCATGGGCAGTCCCAACGCCATGATCAGGAAGGCCACGAAGAGCCCGACTCCGACGATCACCGCCGGCTCGAGCAGGGAGACCAGGTTGCGCAGCATGGTCTCGGCCTGCATCTCGTAGAACCCCGCCACCTCCTCAAGCATGGCGTCCAGGGTCCCGGATTCTTCGCCGGTGGCCACCATGCTCAGGGCCATGCGCGTGAAGGCCTGGCTTTCGCGCAGGGCCACCACCAGGGGTTCGCCCTCCTGGACCGCCTGGACGGCCTGCCGGACCACCTCCTCCATGACCCGGTTGCCCGTGCTGGAGGCAACCAGTTCCAGGGATTGCACGATGGGGACGCCGCTGGAGTACAGCGTGCCCAGGGTCCGGGCGAAGCGCGCGATGGCCAGGCGTTGGACCAGCGGTCCGACCAGCGGCATCCTCAGCAGGAGTCGGTCTTTGAAGTGCTCGCCGGGGCCCGTCGACAGGAGGTGCTTCAGCAGCCAGAGTCCTATCAGGCCCGCGGCCAGCAGGGCGGGCCACCACGCTCCGACGAAGTCGGCCAGGGCCATCACGATCTGGGTCGAGGCGGGAAGCTCTGCGTTCAGGCCGGAGTAGATCTCCTTGAACTGCTGGACACCGAAGGTGAAGATGAATCCCCCGGTGGCCAGCGAGACTGCGATGACGGCGGTCGGGTAGACCAGGGCGCCCTTGATCTTGCGCCGCAACGTCTCAGCGTTCTCGAGGTGTTCGGCCAGCTTCAAGAGGATCTCGGGCAGCCGGCCTGCGGTCTCGCCAGCCCGGACCATCGAGCAGTAGAGCCGTGAGAAGACCTTGGGGTAGCCCTCCAACATCTCGGAGAGAGGCTTCCCCTCGCTGATCCCCGCCGAGACGTCGGCCAGGATGTCCTCCAGGACGGGGTTCTCCGAGTCCACCAAAGCCAGGGCGTAGCGAAGGCCCAGCCCAGCGTGGAGCATGACCGCCAGTTGCTGGGTGGCGACCATGAGATCTTCGTCGCGGATGCCGCGCGAGAAGAGGCTTGGGCGGGTCTGCATCTCATGCAGGTCCAGGACCAGTTCGTGGTCTTTCGCAAGGCTGTCCAGGGCCGCCTGGCGGTCGGCAGCCTCCAGGATTCCCGAGACCTCGTTCTTCTTGTCATCCAGGGCCTTGAAGTGGAAGCGTGCCATCTGGGCTCCTCGATCTTTGGAGTGGGTTTACCAGCGGGCCTTGAGCACCGGTGCGCCGCCGGAGCCTCCGCCCGAGGGCTGCTGGGAATTGCCTGTCGAGAGGTCGTAGTGGAAGCGGGAGTTGCCGTTCACGTAGACCTCCCTGGCGATGAAGGAGCCGAAGTACTCGTTCCCCCCGCTGAAGTTCAGGACCGTGCGCGGGGCGTCGATCCCGAAGTGGAGATCGGTCCCGGAGAGGCTCTGGAAGTTCCAGGTGGTCGGGTTCTCCCCCCCGTACAGGACGAAGTTCGGAGGCTTCAGGGTGGTGTTGCGCAGGCTCCCCCCCGAAGAGATCGAGACGTTCCCCAGGACGAAGAGCCGGACCGGCCCCTGCGGGACCAGGATCGAGGCCCCGTTGCCCATCGTGATTCCGCCCGTCACCACGTAGTCCCCGGGGGTCAACTGGATGGTGGCCTTGCGTGGGGAGAAGGCGGCATAGGTGCCCGGCGAGAGCACCTGGGTCCCCGAGGAGGGGGCGACGACGCCTCGGCTCGGGCCCAGGTCTGGAGGCGGCTCGACGGGCAACTCGCGCACCTTGCTGGCCACATTGAAGCCCAGGTAGGTGGGGTTCCCCGAGATGCGCAGGCTGGTGGCCTGGCTGCCGCCTGGCCCCACGGTGATGTTGCCGTAGAGGGTCACGTTGCTCATCTCGATCGCCTGCGGAGCAGAGGAGTTGGTCAGAAGATCGGCCCCCGACTGCCTGACCGTCTGGGCGTAGGTCCCCTTCGCCGAGTTCCAGGCGTCGATCAGGATGTTGCCGCTCAGGACGATCTTGTCGGCTCCCACCAGCGCGGCCACGAAGGCGCTGGTCCGCGTCTGGACCATGGCCTCCTCCAGGACCTGGCTGCCCTGGAAGGAGCCCTGGGAGACCAGGTGGACGTGGCCGGCGGGGACGCTCCTGCCGTCCCAGCCGGTGGTCGGGGAGGAGCCCTCGTGGTTGTTGGTCGAGAAGGGGAGGGCGCTCTGGGATTTGTTGAAGGTGACCGTCCAGGTAGCCCCGGAGCGGGGGAGCCGGACCTCCATCAGTCCGGTATTCCAGGAGGCATCCTGGGACAGTTGCAGGAGGGCCTCCTCCATGCCCGCCTTGGCCGCCTGTTCAGCGATGAGGCTGTGCTGACGGGTTTGGGCCAGGGTCTTGTCGGCCACCTGCAGGCGGACCAGGGCGAAGGCGAAGAAGAAGAGGGCGGCCAGGATCAGGAGCGTCAGGATCAGGGCGAAGCCGGCGCGGGATCGTTCCAGAAGCATCAGGCTCTCCTCTCCTACTCGTTGTACAGCAGGATCGTCTGGCGGCGGCCCAGGCGTTCTTGTCCGCCGTGGGCGCTGGTTCCCTGGAATTGCACATCCAGGATCGCGGTGAGGCTGTTGGACTGGGGCGTCAGCCGCAAGAGGCTCACTCCGGTGGAGAGGAGCCGACCCTGCCCGTCACAGGCCGCGGCCAGTTCGGCCGGGGTCAGGGCGCGAAGCTGCCCCGGGTTGGCGGTGAAGTCCCGGGGGATCTCCTTGCGAAGGAGGCGCGTCGTTCCCGGGACCAGGTAGTAGATCACCTGCTGGTTCCAGGCCGGGCTACCCTGGTCGTCGGTCAGGAAGCGGCCCTCAGGATCCACCGCTGAGACGAAGCTGAAGGCCTGCAGGCCCGAGGACCCCCCGTCGGCCAGGAAGGCCAGGCTGCTGGCCTGGACCTCCCGGGAGATCCTCCAGGAGACCTCCTGCAGTTCCTGTCGGGCGGCGGCGCGGGTCGTCGAGGCCTGCCAGGTGGTCTTGGTCCGCACGAGCATGACCACCACCAGGCTGGTCAGGATGGCCAGGACCGCCAGGGTGACCAGGACCTCGACCAGGGTCATCCCTCGAAGCACGCAGCGGGCTATGCGCACGGAATTCCGCCTTTCGGGTCGGGTCTCAGGGGGTCTCCTCAAGGCTCTCGGGGGAGGGAACCTCTGGGGGCAGCCAGGCGGTGAAGGTCGTCCCCTCCTCAGGCGAGCTGGTGAACCAGACCCGGCCGCCCAGGTAGCGCTCGGTGAAGAGCTTGATGCTGTAGGTGCCCAGGCCCCGCCCGCTGCCCTTGGTCGAGAAGGAGCGTTTGAAGACCTGGAGCTGGACCTTCTCGGGCATGGCCTTGGGGTTGTGCACCGAGAAGGCCAGCCCGCCGTCCTGGTCCTGGCAGCGCAGGGTCACGGCCTGGCCGGGGGCGGAGGCTTCCAGGGCGTTCTTGGTCATGTTGCCCAGCACCCTCTTGAGCAGGGTGCGGTCGGTGGTCAGGGTGACCTCCACCGAATCGGGGGCGACCTGGACCGTCCTCCCCTTGGAGACCTGATGGGCCTGGTAGCTGCGGGTGACCTCCTCGAGCAGGGCTCGCGCCTGCACCGGGACGAATCTGGGGATCAGTTCCTGGTTCTCGGCCGCCGAGAGCTCCTTCTGGGCCTGGATCTCCTCGATGATCGCCTCCGAGAGCTGGAAGATCGAGCGGGCGTAGCGACCCGATTCCTCCTCGGCGGGGATCAGCTCGCTCAGCAGGTCGGCATAGCCGTACAGGCCTCCTGCGGTGTTCAGGACGTCGTGGTAGAAGAGCCTCTCCAGGGCCCGGCGTTTCTTCTCGGCGCTCTGGTCGGCCAGGGTGAAGAGGGTGAAGCGGCGGCCCTGAAGCTCCAGAGGGCTGGCCCAGACCTTCAGGTCCAGGGCGTCTCCGCTCTTCTGCAGGATTTCGCACCCTTGCTGGGCGGCCTGGCCCTTCTGGCTGGCCAGCGTGGCCTTCAGGGCGCCGCATTCGCTGCAGAACCGGGTCGTGCCGCAGCCTCCGGCGTTGCGGTCCGAGTAGGCGCAGCCCAGGACCTCGCCGGGTCTTTGGCCCAGGAGGTTCTGGACCGGGCCGTTCCCGGCCATCTCCTGGAAGGCCCGGTTGGCATGCACGATCTGGCGGTTCTCGTTGAGGATCACGGCTTGCCCGGGAGTCATGTCCAGCGTCTGGGTCAGCCCGGGGGACTCGGCCACGAGCCGGGCATCCAAGGAGATCTCCTCGCCCGAGGAACGTTCCGGGGGCGCGAACTCGGTGAAGTGGGGGTCGGTGCTCAAGGGGGCCTCCTGGATGTCCTGGTCTAGCCGGGTGCGCTCGCGGGCAGCCCCACCAGCTCGCGGACCCGGTCGCGGAGTTCCTGGGGGCGGAAGGGCTTCCGGAGGAATCCGTCAGCCCCGGCCTGGCGGACCTGTTCCTCGATGTCGGTGTCGATCACCGACGAGATCACCATCAGGGGGATGTCCCGATACTGTTCGTCGTATTTCAGCAGACGCGCGACGGCCAGCCCGTCCAGCCGGGGCAGGATGATGTCGGAGAGGATGGCGTCGGGCGGGTACTCCTGCACGGCCTGCAGCAACTCCAGCCCGTTGTCGAAGAAGGTGGCCTCCAGGCCTTCAAGCCGGGTCAGGCTGGCCCGGATGATGTCGGTGATCTGGGGGTCGTCGTCCGCCACGTAGATCCGTCTTGTCATGATCTCCTCTTGTCGGGGAATCGAGACTCTTGGGGTCGATCCTCGGAAACCTCTCCTGCAGCCAGCGAGATCGCTATTCCACCGTGATCTTCATGACCTCCTCGAAGCTGGTCAGGCCCTCCAGCCAGCGGGTCACCGCGCTCTGGCGCAGTGAGACGAAGCCCCGCGTGCCCGCCAGCTCCAGCAGCCTCTCCGAGGTCAGCTCGGCCTCAGGCACGCGGCGCATCTCGGGGGAGACCTCCAGCAGCTCGTAGACGGCCACCCGCCCCCGGTAGCCCAGGTTCTGGCACTCGGCGCACCCCACCGGCTGGCAGGGCTTGGCGTCGGGCGGCAGGGCCTCCAGGCCCAGGGCCTGGAGATGCCCTGGTTCGACCTGGAAGGGGCGACGACAGCGCAGGCACAGGCGCCGCAGCAGGCGCTGGGCCAGGACACCCAGCAGCGAGGTCATCACCAGGTATCCTGGGACCCCCATGTCGATCAGCCGCATCGGGGCCGAGGCGGCGTCGTTGGTGTGCAGGGTGGAGAGCAGGAGGTGCCCGGTCAGCGAGGCCCGGATGGCGATCTCGGCCGTCTCCTGGTCGCGGATCTCGCCCAGCAACACGATCTCCGGATCGTGGCGCAGGACCGAGCGCAGGGCCCGCGCGAAGGTCAAGCCGATCGCAGGGTTCATCTGGAACTGGGTGATGCCCGCCATCCGCGACTCGACCGGGTCCTCCAGGGTGAGGATCTTCTTCTCCGGGGTGTAGAGCTTCTGCAGGCTGGCATAGAGGGTGGTGCTCTTGCCCGAGCCGGTCGGACCGGTCACCAGGACCACGCCGTGGGGGCGCGAGATCAACCGGAGGTAGCGTTCCATCATCTCCGGAGCGAAGCCCAGGGCCTGGAGGTCCTGGACCTCGGCGCGGGAGGCCAGGATGCGGATCACGACCGATTCGCCGAAGAGGTTCGGGATGATCGAGACCCGCAGGTCGTATTCCCTGCCATCCACCGTGGTGGTGATCCGTCCGTCCTGGGGCAGGCGCCGCTCGGAGACGTCCATGTTGGCCAGGATCTTCAGGCGGGAGGTGACGGCCCGCAGCAGCTCCAGGGGCGGAGCCGGGTGTTCGCGCAGGATTCCGTCCAGGCGATAGCGCAGCGAAACCCGGTCCTCGAAGGGCTCCAGATGGATGTCGCTGGCCCCCAGCCGGATCCCGGTGGACAGGATGTGGGTGGCCAGCCTGATGGAGGGGGCATCGGGGTCCTCCATCGGGGTCAAGGCGGGCGCGGCGGGCTCGGGCCGGGGGGAGTCCGCCGCCGGGCCCGAGAGGGCCTGGACCTTCCTGGCGGTCTTGTCTCCGGTCAGGTAGAAGCGGTTGATGGCCCTCTCGATGTCGGAACGCAAGGCCACCACCGGATCCATGGTCAATCCCGTCTTGCGGCGGACGAAGTCCTCGACCGAGAGCTCCCAGGGCTCGGCGGTCGCGATGAAGATCCGGTCCTTGTGGAGGAAGAGGGGGAAGATCGAGAAGCGCCGGGAGAGATCCTCCGGGACCCGCTCCAGGGCCTCCTGCTCCGGGGTATAGGTCGCCAGCAGGAGGGCGGGAAGGCCGTGGTGGCGCGAAAGCGCGGCCAGCACCCGGCCGGCCGGGACATCCTTCCTGCCCAGGAGGAACTCTCCGGGTTCCCCTCCCTGATCGACCAGGGCCCGGGCCTGCTCGAGGACCTCCTCGGGAATCAGTCCGGCCAGGCTCTCGAGCCATTCGCTCATCGGGGTTCTCCTCGGGGGGGCGACTAGTCGGCCAGGGCCAGGCCCAGGGCGGTGGTGAATCGGGCCATCGGGGCATGGGGCTGGGCTTGCGGAGGGACCAGGTCGACCCAGTCCTCCCGGGTCACAGGCGTCTTCAGGGCCTCTTCCAGGCGGGCGTCCAGGCCCTTCAGGGCGGCGGAACCTCCCGAGAGGAAGACCCGCTGGACCGGGGGGCGCAACTCGGGAAGGCTGCGGGCGCAGGCCTCCAGGTTCCGGCGGACCTGGTCGAGCCAGCGGGTCAGCACGGGTTCCAGGGCCACCTCGCGGGCCGTGGCGTCGCAGAGCCGCTTGGCCTGCTCGGCCTCCTCCCAGCTCGACTGGGCTCCCATCTGGAGGGCATAGGTGAAGTGGCTGCCCGCCAGGACGAAGTCCCGGGCGAAGTAGAGGTTCCCCTCCGAGGCCACCAGGACCGTGGTCAGGCGGCTCCCCACGCGGACCAGGGCCACCGGCTCGCCCGGGAAGCGCCCCCGATTGACGGTCAGGGCCCGGAGGAGAGGGAGGGGGGAGACCTCCAGTCGTTCCGCCTGCAGTCCGCACTTCTTGAGGAAGGCGCCCCGCGCCTCGGCCTCCTTCCTGGGGCTCGCAAGCAGGAAGACGCCTCCGCTCCGCCCTGGTCTTCCAGGAATCGGGACGGGCAGGGAAGTGAGCACGGCCTCCTGGACGGGGAAGGTCAAGAGGCGCGAAGCGGCTGATTGCAGGGCCGTCTCGACCTGGTCCTTCTTCAGTGCGGGGAGCTCCAGGTATCGGCTGACCCCGGCATCGCTCTGGAAGCCGACCCGCAGCGTCGGGTTGAGCTTCGCGCCGGGATCCAGGATCGGGGCCAGGGTGGTCCGGACGGTCTCGACGGCCCGCCTCTCGTCCCACTGATCCTCCAGGAAGGCACGTTCCGGGAGCAATTCGGTCTCCAGGAGGCGCAGGACAAGCTTCTTGTTGGGACCGAGAACGGCCGCCTTGACGCTGTGATGTCCGATGTCCAGCCCGACATGGACCCTGGTCCTGAACACGATCGGCTCCCTCCGGTACAGGCGAACTCGCCTTGGCCCCCTCAGCCGACCGGACCGGGACCACCTGGACTGCCCAGGCGAAGACCTGGAGTGGTCGGAGTACCGCGTCTCTTCTGCGTTGAGAGCCGCTTGCCTTCCGGAGGGTCCGGGTTCTCGGGGCCAGGACCCGAAGCAGTCTTGGGTGACGAGTGTCAAAAGTCGAGATTATGAGAGATATAAAAAGGAACGGTGAGGAATATGGAGATCTCTTGGTCGCCTCGGCCTTGCGGAGAGGCGCTTCTCCGGTCTATTGTGACCCCTGGTTAGCACTCCGGGGGGGGAGACTGCTAGCAGGTCGAACCCGCCAGCCGGCGGGCCGGCCCTCGGATTCGGTTCATCCTGGCGCCGTTGGCGCCTCAGATTCCCGCGGAGGTACGGAAATGACGGACAAGGCTCTCAACATCAAGCCGCTCGGCGACCGGGTCATCGTGAAGGCCCTGCCCCAGGAGGAGAAGACCCGTGGTGGAGTGATCCTTCCGGACACCGCCAAGGAGAAGCCCCAGCAGGGCGAGGTCGTGGCCGTGGGCCCGGGTCGGATCACCGACAAGGGCGTGAAGGTTGACATGGAGGTCCGCGTCGGAGACCGGGTCCTCTATGGCAAGTATTCCGGCACCGAGGTCAAGATCGACGGTCAGGAATACCTGATCGTCAAGGAGAGCGAGGTCCTGGCCATCCTCGTGTAGGGTGTCCCCCCCCTCCCTCAACCCTCGACTCAAGACATGAGGGGCGCCAATTGACGGCGGCCCCCGAAGTTCAATCTGGAGGAAAGACCAGTGGCTGCAAAGCAGATTCTTTATTCCCAGGAAGCCCGCCAGGCCCTCGAGGCCGGCGCCAACGCCGTGGCCAACGCGGTGAAGATCACCCTCGGACCGCGCGGTCGCAACGTGGTGCTGGACAAGAAGTTCGGCTCCCCCACGATCACCAACGACGGCGTGACCATCGCCAAGGAGATCGAGGTCGAGAACCCCTTCGAGAACATGGGTGCCCAGCTTCTTCGCGAAGTGGCCTCCAAGACGAACGACGTCTCGGGTGACGGCACCACCACCGCCACCGTGCTGGCCCAGGCCATGATCCGCGAGGGCCTGAAGAACGTGACCGCCGGCGCCAACCCGATGTTCGTCAAGAAGGGCATCGAGCAGGCCGTGGCCCAGGTCGTGGAAGAGATCCACAAGCTGGCCGTCCCGGTCGAGACCCGCGAAGCCACCGCCCAGGTCGCCATGATCGCGGCCAACAACGACGAGGTGATCGGCAACCTGATCGCCGACGCGATGGAGAAGGTGGGCAAGGACGGCGTCATCACGGTGGAGGAGTCCAAGACCCTGCACACCGAGCTCGAGCACGTCGAGGGCATGCAGTTCGACAAGGGCTACATCTCGCCGTACTTCGTCACCGACACCGACAAGATGGAAGCCTCCTTCGACGACCCCTACATCCTGATCGTCGAGAAGAAGATCAGCGCCATCAACGACATGCTGCCCGTCCTGGAGAAGGTCGTGCAGATGCAGAAGCCGCTGGTGATCATCGCCGAGGATGTGGAGGGCGAGGCCCTGGCCACCCTGGTGGTCAACAAGCTGCGCGGCACGATCCGCTGCGCCGCCGTGAAGGCCCCCGGCTTCGGCGAGCGCCGCAAGGAGATGCTCAAGGACATCGCCATCCTGACCGGCGGCCAGGTGGTCACCGAGGAGCTGGGCATCAAGCTGGACAAGGTCACCGTCGACATGCTGGGTCAGGCCGCCCGGGTCCGAATCACCAAGGAGGACACCACGGTCGTCGAGGGCCGCGGCAAGATGGAGGACATCCAGGGCCGCATCGAGCAGATCAAGCGCCAGATCGAGGATACCGACTCGGACTACGAGCGCGAGAAGCTGCAGGAGCGCCTGGCCAAGCTGGTGGGCGGCGTGGCGGTCATCCGCGTGGGCGCGGCCACCGAGACCGAGCTCAAGGAGAAGAAGCACCGCATCGAGGATGCCCTGTCGGCCACCCGCGCCGCGGTCGAGGAGGGGATCGTCCCGGGCGGCGGCGCCACCCTGGTGCACATCGCCCCGGCCCTGGATTCCCTGAACCTCCACGGCGATGAGGCCATCGGCGTGCAACTGGTGCGCAAGGCCCTGGAAGTGCCCCTCCGCGTGATCGCCAACAACGCCGGCTTCGAAGGCTCGGTCGTGGTGGAGAAGGTCAAGACCCTTCCCAATGGCCAGGGCTTCAACGCCGTGAACTTCGAGTACGTCGACATGATCAAGAACGGCATCGTCGACCCGGCCAAGGTCACCCGTTCGGCCCTGCAGAACGCCGCTTCCATCGCGGCCATGCTCCTGACCACCGAGACCCTGGTGGCCGAGAAGCCCGAGAAGGAGAAGGAGGCCATGGGGGCCGGAGCGCACGCTCACCCCGGAATGGACTTCTAGGAACCCAGGCTCCGCATCGCTGCCGGCCCTCCTCTGCCAGGGGGGGCCGGCACCTGGAAACTTGAAGGCCCCGCAGGAGATCCTGTGGGGCCTTCAAGCGTCATCTGGAGGAGTGGGGATGCCGTGCGGGAGCGCCTCGGGCCAGGACCCTCAACGCCATCCGCCCATGCGGGGGTACGTGCTCGCGGTAGATCAGGCCCGCCAGGATGGCCGGGTGGTGGGACAACACCTCGGGGAACTCCTCCACGGTCCAGGCCGGGTCCAGGAAGCCGTCGTCCAGGATCAGGACTCGTCGGTCGGCTTCCTCGGAGGGGACGGCTGCAAGGTCCGGCTCAGGAGGGAGGGCGTCGTCCATCAGGCCGGGTAGGGCACCCGACGCAGGCCAGGAGAGGGTCGTCCTGCCGTCTCGGCGGGTGAGCAGCCGCCCGCGCACCCGGGCCCCGGGAACCGGTTCGGTCAGAATCGTCCCCGAGTCGAAGGGCGCTTCTCGGAAGCGGGCCCCTTTCGACCAGATCCGGCTCATCACCACGGTGCCCTGGCCGGGTTCGGAGTACACGTCGAACTCATCGGAGATCTTCCGCGCGACACCCAGGCCCGTCCCCAGGGTGCCGGCCGTTGAGAAACCGTCCTGGAGGCAGAGGCAGACATCGTCCATTCCGGGTCCGCGGTCGACCGAGAGGACCTCCAGTCCCGGGCTGCCTTGGTAGAGCAGGCCGCGGATCAGCAGCTCTCCGCCCTGGGCGTGGCTGACCAGGTTGGAGCCCAGCTCTCCGGTCAACAGGGCGACCAGGTCCAGCAGTTCGGTCTCCAGGCCCAGAGCAGCCGCCACGCCGATGGCCTGCATCCGAGCCGCTCGGATCTGTTGGGGGACCTGGATGGGACAGACTCGGGTGAGGCGATCGGGCAAACCCGCGATTCCCTTTCAGAGGGGTCCGGAACCCGGCATTGCGGGAACCAGGATGAGTCGCAGGCAGTATACCCAGGCCGCGGCGGTTCGAATCCCCAGGCCACCAAGGCTCCAGGTTTCTAGAGTTTGAGGCCTTTGAGGGTCAAGATTCGGGAAGGCATGCCGGTCCTCTCGGGATCGTTGTCGAAGACCAGGGTTGCCTCGTAGGTGTCCTTGCCCTCTTCTCGGACTGCCAGGCCGGCCGCGCGGTTCCCCGGGGCGAGCTCCTTGGCCACCAGGCGGGCCGGCCCGAAGCCGCCGCGCAGAAGCCAGAGCTGGTTGGAGCCGAAGCGTCGGCCGTCGGGACTCTGCGAGGCCAGCAGCACCAGCAGGCCCTTTCCCGGGACGTAGCACAGGTCGGAGAGGTGGAAGGCCTGACCCACCGCAGGTTCGACCTCGGGGATCAGTTGAGGTTTCACGTCGTGGAATTCCAGGTTCCGGTCACGCGCCATGACCTCGTCCAGGCGGGCCTCGTAGATCAGGACCGACCCGTCGGCTCCCAAAGGCCGTGAGAGTCCGAAGAAGACCCGCTTCTGTTTGGAGTCGACGGCCATCCCCTCCAGTTTCAGGGGGTCCTTGACGGTCTGTCCGAGGTGGCCGGTCCGTCGGAGGGCGGCATCGGGGTCGAAGTTGGTGTCGGCCGATTCCCGGGTCCAGCCCTCTCCTTGCAGGACGTAACGGTGCAGCACGCTGCGGGCGTGAACGAAGCGCACCGCGTTCTTCTCGTGGAAGTGGTCTCCGGCGACCAGGAAGGCGTCTTCGCCCAGGCTGGCGATGCCGCTGTAGCTGGGGGACGGCATGTCCCGGGGCAGGTCCAGGCGGCGGAAGCGGCGCCCTTCAAGGTCGAAGATGTGGAGTTGCCGGTTGTTGGAGTCCGTCACCAGGACCCGGTCCGGGGCCAGGTAGACGGCCCCGGTGGGCCGCAGGTCCATCAGGACCCCCTCATCGCCGCGCATGTCCTTGGGGGTGTCGGTCTCGAGGGCCAGGGCTCCGGCCGAGACCAGGACCAGGAAAATCCAGGTGAGGAACAGGGGCGCGCGTCGCATGGGGACCCTCCGGAGGGGTTGGAATTCGGCCTGGGACAGAGCCTGATCCGGTCGTTTCGCCTGGAGCTTGGCGAGCCCTGCCTCGGCGCGTCGGAGCTGTCTGGTCAGACCCTGCTGTCCACGACCTCTTCCACGCCCAGGGTCTCGAAGTTCCGGAAGGGGGGCGTCAGCACGTCGTTCATGCTCTTCAGGATGGGGCCCTGGACCGGCCCGGCATCCTCCAGGATGCGATGGGCGATGGGACGGTCCACCTGCCGGAGCCGGGGCTCGACGTGCTTCATCACGGTCTCGGCCCGCACCACGACCGGAGTGAACTCCCCGGTGTTGACCAGGCCCAGCAGGGTCTTGATCGGCTTCCCGATGACGAAGGCGTCGACCTCCGGAAAGACGGCCGGTCCCATCTCGGCCCACATGGCGGCCATGAAGGTCTGCTTGCGGTCCAGCTTGTTCTGGATCAGGATGACCCGGGGCACGTAGATGCCCTTGGCGCTGTAGCGCGTCTCCAGCAGTCTCCGGGCGCTCATGTAGCGCCACATCTCGTCCAGACGCTCGCGCGAGAAGTAGGGAGGGAGACGGCCGGTCCCGATGCCCAGCCTTTCGGTGGTCATCCGGTTGCTTTCGGTCCAGATCACCTGCAGACGACCCGCGTCGCAGTCTTCGACGTAGTCGCCGGATGGCAGGAGGGCTCCCAGGTTCAAGGCCCGGCCGAGCTGCTCGACGATGGGAAGGGCCTCGCGGCCGATGAAGGTCGGGCACATCAGGGGCAGGGAGGCCCTCAGGCCCGATTCTCTGGGGCGGCCGGCCGCGAAGCCGACCGGGGCCGGGGCGGCGTACCGGAAGCTGCAGGTGACCCCCGTCTCGGGGTTGAGATACTCGAACCCCCACTCGCAGTCCTGGGGCTCCTCGTCCCGTGTGGTGTGGGGGAGCTTGCTGATGGCCATCTCCATCCGAATCACGTCAGGTGCGGTCTTGCCGGATGGGACCACGTAGGCGATCTCAAAGCTCAATCGTCGACTCCGCAGGCAGGAAGCTGTTCACTGGCCTTCGGGTTTGGCGCCCTGCCCCCTGCCTGCCCGCCGGTTCTTGCCCGGCTCGGGCCTCCAGGCCACGCCTGGAGGCCCGAGCCGGGCCGCCATCAGGGTTTCAGTCGGCCGTCGCCTCCGGGGACGCGCCGCCGTCGTACATGCCCAGGGCCTGCATGTACATGTGGAGGAGGCTCTCCTGCTCTTCGCGTTCCTGCTCTTCGAGTTTGCGAAGACGGACCACCTGGCGCAGGACCTTCGGATCGAACCCTTCCAGTTTGGCCTCGGCGTAGACCTCCTTGAGGTCTCCGGCCAGGGCGGCCTTCTCCTCCTCCAGGGTCTCGATCCGCTCGATGTAGTTCGTCAGCCTCTCGGCGCTGGCGTCGTGCATTTCCTGAACTCCAATCTGTGCGGCCGGGACACGGAGGTCCGGCCGGTCTTCCCCGGCCTCGCCAGGGGGCATGAAGAATATTCCTCACGGGGCTGGATCCCTGCCGAAAATCGCAGACGGCGCTCAGTCGTAGTCCATCAGGACCTGGCCTGAAGGTTCAACCTCCCCCGAGCCGCAGCCGGGACAGTGGGGCTTTTCGTCGGTGAAGGCCCCTCCGCATGGACACCGGCCCAGGACGAGTTGGACCTGGGCGTCCAATTCTGCGGCGGCCTGGGCGATCCGCCCCTGGCGCTCGTGAAGGGGGCCTTGGGGTTGCTGGAAGGTCAGGTTGAGGGTCTGGAAGGCTTCCCAGGTCCGCGGGTCTTCGGAATACTGCAGGCAGCGCCAGGCACCGCACTCCGGACAGAAGCGGTCGGCATAACGGAAGCCCCCGCCCCAGCGGGCATCGAACTCCATCTGACAGTGGCGGCAACGGCAGCGGGCCAGGCTTGACACAGTCTCCTCCTGGGGGTTGGAGGCATCTGGGGGCGCGTCCGGGCCGCCCCGACCTCTCTTCAGTGCGGAAGGATCGTCCCTTCCCAGGTCTCGACGCGCTGCTGGCGCGAGTCGTAGGCCAGAAGCCATCCCCGGGTGGACACGTGGTCGACCACGACGAAGGACCTGCCCACGGGGTCGTTGAGCAGGGTCACGCCGAAACTGCCCAGGGGCAGGCGGAAGCCCTGGACGAAGGCCAGGAGCGTTGCGCACACCACGACGCACAACAGGTTGAGGACCAGGGTCGATTTCCAGGCATGGACGAGAGAGCGCATCTTGGCACTGCTCCTCCAGAATGGGCTCTTCTTGAACGTCCGAGCTCCGGATCCCTGCCTGCAGGCGCTCGGGGCTGGAGGGGGGAGGGAGCCGGGATCGGTCCGGAGAAGGCCCGTCAGGACCCCAAGGGGGCGGACGTTCCGGGGCAGGAGGCCCAGAAGGTCTTCATTCGTGGAGGAACCGACATGGCGTTGCAGGTCTGGATCGACGGGCAGTACTACGACAAGGACAACGCGCGGATCTCGGTCTGGGACCACGGTCTGCTGTACGGGGACGGCATCTTCGAGGGGATCCGGGCCTATCACGGGAGGGTCTTCCGCCTGGAAGAACATCTCGAGCGCCTCTATCGCTCGGCTCGATCGGTGTTGATCGAGATCCCACTGCCCTTGCCGGAGATGGCCGAGAGGGTCCTGGACTGCGTCCGCCGCAACCACCTGGTGGACGCCTACATCCGTCTGCTGGTCACCCGGGGGGTGGGCGACCTGGGCCTGGATCCCAGGAAGTGCCGCCGCGCCTCGGTCGTCGTCATCGCCGACCGGATCCATCTGTATCCGCCCGAGGCCTACCAGGCCGGCCTCAAGCTGGTCGTCGCCGGGACTCGCAAGAACGCCGTCGATGCGCTGAACCCCCGCATCAAGTCCATGAACTACCTCAACAACATCCTGGCCAAGATCGAGGCCATCCAGGCGGGAGTCGCCGAGTCGGTGATGCTGGACCGCAACGGTTTCGTGACCGAGTGTACCTCCGAGAACATCTTCACGGTCAGAGACGGGGTCCTGTTCACGCCGACTCCGGTCGTGGGCATCCTGGAGGGCATCACCCGTGGCGTGGTGATGGAGATGGCGCGCTCGCGGGGGACGCGCGTCGAAGAGGCCTTCATGACGACCCATGACCTGTTCATGGCCGACGAGTGCTTCGTGACGGGGACGGGGGCCGAGATCCTGCCGGTGGTCGAGATCAGCGGCCGCACCATCGGGGACGGGCGCCCCGGCCCGGTGACGCGTGAACTGCTCGATGCCTATCGGGACATGACTCGAGCGGAGGGAACCCCCGTCTACCCCGAAGGCCAGCCCCTGCCGGAGGCCTGATCCAGGACTTTTCGTCTCTGGTTGACACGCGGCCGGCCTGTGCTATAATTCGCCAGGTCGTCCAACGTCGGGGCGTAGCGCAGCCTGGCAGCGCGCATCGTTCGGGACGATGAGGTCGGAGGTTCAAATCCTCTCGCCCCGACCATTCAGGGCCGCGGTGACAAGCCGCGGCTCTCTTGTCATTCCTGGCAGCTCTCCGGGCCGGAACCCTCGAGGTCCGGGCCGGGGCGACCAGGCATCGGCAACAGGCCCTCCGGGCCGCACTGCACGGCGATCTGGTGGCGTTCGATCACGAAACCCAGCCGTTGCGCCACGACCAGGGGGCGCCGGTTGGCGGCCGTCACTTCGCCGACCAGATAGCGAAGGCCGTGCTGGTAGGCCAATCGGGCCGCCTGCCGGACCAGGGCGTGGACCGCCCGGCTTCCCCAGGCTGCCGGCTCGACGGCCAGGTCCCGGATCAGGGCCTGGGTCTCACCTGTCGAGGCTTCGCGGTGGTTCAGGTCCAGCATCAGGTAGCCCAGGGGGCGGTGGGCGTCGGCCGCCACCAGGATGCGGAATCCGGGATCCGTCCGGAAGGCCAGCTCCAGGTCCCCGAATTCCTGGTCGGCGCGTCTTTGGACCTCGGCGGCGGGGATGTCCCGGGAACCCGGGATGCCGTGGACCACCGAGCGGACGGCCAGCTCGCGCACCCAGGGGATCTCTTCGGGACGAACCTCGCGGATCTCGATTCGGCGTGAGGGAACTTCGGAGGGGGACACGCCTCGAGGCTTCGCGCGTCGAACCGACGCCCCTCCAACCGGGGGCCTCCAGACCCTGCACCCCGGCCCGGGTCGGCGAGCGGAGGCCACGGTCGGTGGCGGATTCCGGGCGGAGACGGGCCTTGACAATTCGCGGGGATGTCCATAGAATCGTGTGCACGTCCTGGAACAGCCAGGCGGACGGCCGTCCCCGTCCGTGGTGACCTCCGACCGGATGGGGTCGGTGTGAACCTCGGCAGTTCCTAGAAGCAAGGCCACGTTGACCAGAAATAGAGAAGATCGACCGAGGACCTGAGAGCCTGAGCGCCGGACCCCCACGTTCGGCGCAGGCTTTTGCATTTTTCAGGCCGACTCCCGACCGGGGATCTCGGCCACGGACGCGCATGAGCGTAAGAGGAGGACCTTCTCCAATGTCGTTTCTCCGGCATGTGAACGAAGCCACCGGGCGCATCTCCTTCCAGAAGGTGCCACCGGTCATGGAGCTTCCCAATCTGATCGAGCTCCAGCGCTCGTCCTACGAGCGTTTTCTCGAAGAGGGAATGCGAGAGACCTTCCAGGACATCTCCCCGATCGAGGATTTCACCGGGAACCTGGTGCTGCAGTTCCTGGACCACTCCCTGGATGCTCCGACCTACTCGGTGGACGAGTGCCGGGATCGCGACGCGACCTACGCTCGTCCCCTCAAGGTCAAGGTCTGCCTGATCACCAAGGAGGGGGGCGAGATCAAGGAGGTCAAGGAACAGGAAATCTTCATGGGAGATTTCCCCACGATGACCGAGAAGGGCACCTTCGTGATCAACGGGGCCGAGCGGGTCATCGTCAGCCAGCTCGTGCGCTCTCCTGGCATCTACTACCAGGACCACATCGACCAGAACACCGGGCGCAAGACCTGGTCGGCCGTGATCATCCCCAACCGCGGGGCCTGGCTGGAGTTCGAGACCGACACCTCGGACGTGATCAACGTCCGCATCGACAAAGCTCGCAAGGTTCCGGCGACGGTGTTGATCCGTGCCCTGGGTTTCGAAACCGATGAGGAGATTCGCAACCTTTTCGACTCCGACCCGATGTTGGAGCCGACCCTGGAGAAGGATGCCCTCAAGACGACTGAAGAAGCGCTGATTGAGATCTACCGCAAACAGCGCCCCGGCGACCCGCCTTCGGTGGAGAGCGCCCGCCAGTTGCTCAACAACCTCTTCTTCGAGTCCAAGCGCTACGACCTGGCCCGGGTGGGCAGCTACCGCTTGGCCCGCAAGCTGGGCCGGAAGATCACCTGCTCGAACTGCGGCACCCTGCAGATGCCCGGCGTGACTGAGTGCACCGATTGCGAGAAGCGCATCGCCTATCCGACGATCCTGACCAAGGAGGACATCCTCGGAGCGGTCCGCTACATGGTGGCCCTGATGAAGGCGGACCGTTTCGAGCGGACCGATGACGACGCGATCCTGACCGAGGGCCTGAAGCTGGTGGCCGACCGCGGCATGCTGTGGATTGGGGCGCGGGGAACCGAGTCCTTCGAGATCCCGGTCAGCGCGGACGACATCGACCACCTGGGCAACCGCCGCATCCGCGGTGTCGGCGAACTGTTGCAGAACCAGTTCCGGGTCGGCCTGTTGCGCCTGGAGCGGGTGGTTCGCGAACGCATGACGGTGCAGGATGTCGAGACCGTCACCCCACAGGTGCTGATCAACATCCGACCCGTCGTGGCGGCCATCAAGGAGTTTTTCGGCTCTTCGCAGCTTTCGCAGTTCATGGACCAGACCAACTCCCTGGCCGAACTGACCCACAAGCGCCGCCTCTCGGCCCTGGGCCCCGGTGGTCTCTCGCGAGAACGCGCCGGCTTCGAGGTCCGCGACGTCCACTACTCCCACTACGGCCGCATCTGCCCCATCGAGACTCCGGAAGGTCCCAACATCGGCCTGATCGGCTCTCTGGCCACCTATGCCAAGGCCAACGAGTTCGGCTTCATCGAGACGCCCTACCGCCAGGTAGCCCGGATCCTGCTGGAGGACGTCAAGGACGAGGTCACCGGGTTGGTCTACCGCAAGGGAGACCGGATCGGCCGGCGCGAGCGCAACATCCTGCTGCAGCGCGGTGTCGAGGTCCCGGTTCGCGTCGAGGTCACCGGCCTGGTAGAATACCAGTCGGCCGACGTCGAGGACGAGTACGTCATCGCCCAGGCCAACACGCGCCTGGATGAGAAGAACAACATCCTGGATGAGCGCGTCGTGGTGCGCGAGAAGCACGAGACCTTGATCGTGCCCCGCGAGGACGTGGACTACATGGACGTGACGCCCAAGCAGATCGTCTCGGTGGCCACGGCCCTGATCCCCTTCCTGGAGCACGACGACGCCAACCGTGCCCTCATGGGCGCCAACATGCAGCGTCAGGCCGTGCCGCTTCTCGAGCCCCAGGCTCCCATCGTGGGAACCGGGATGGAGTATCGCTCGGCCAAGGACTCCGGGGCCCTGGTGGTCTCAGACCATGACGGCGTGGTCACCTATCTTTCCTCCGACGAAGTGGTGGTCACCGACAACCGCGGCAAGCCTCAGCGCTACAAGTTGCAGAAGTTCAAGCGCTCCAACGCCGGCACGTGCATCAACCAGCGCCCTGCCGTGGTCATGAACCAGCGGATTCGCAGTGGAGATGTGCTGGCCGACGGCGCCTCCTCGGTCAACGGCGAACTGGCCCTGGGGCGCAACATCCTGGTGGCCTTCATGCCCTGGGAAGGCTACAACTACGAGGACGCCATCCTGATCAGCGAGGAACTGGTCCGCGATGACGTGTTCACTTCGATCCACATCGAAGAATACGAGTGTGAGGCCCGCGACACCAAGCTGGGTGCCGAGGAGATCACCCGGGACATCCCCAGCGTCGGCGACGAGGCCCTCAAGGACCTCGACGAGCGCGGCATCGTCCGGATCGGCGCCGAAGTGCGCACCGAGGACATCCTGGTGGGCAAGGTCACTCCCAAGGGCGAGACCGAGCTGACCGCCGAAGAGCGCCTGCTGCGCGCCATCTTCGGCGAGAAGGCGCGGGACGTCCGGGATACCTCCCTGAAGGTGCCCCACGGCGAGAAGGGCAAGGTCATCGACGTCAAGGTCTTCAGCCGCGACGAGACCGACGAGCTGGCCCCCGGCGTCAACCAGTTGGTGCGCGTCTACGTGGCCCAGAAGAGGAAGATCCTCCAGGGTGACAAGATGGCTGGACGGCACGGCAACAAGGGCGTCATCGCCAAGGTCCTGCCCATCCAGGACATGCCCTACCTGCCGGATGGCACGCCCATCCAGATCGTGCTGAACCCGCTGGGCGTTCCCTCGCGTATGAACATCGGGCAGATCCTGGAGACCCACCTGGGGTTGGCCATGGACATGCTCAGCAACCCCGACCAGCCCAAGTTCCGGGTCGAGGTGCCGGTCTTCGACAGTGCCCAGGAGTCCGAGATCAAGGACCTGATGGGCATGGCCCGTCTGCAGTCCGACCTGCGCCTGAAGGGCATCCACCTGTCGACCGAGGAGATCGCCTACGTCCTGGACGACCAGTCCGTCGAGCAGCGCCTGAAGGAGTTCATCAACTCCCACGAGGGCGTGGTCTACACCTCGGAAGAGGTCCGGGAGATGCTGGCTTCGGTTCCCGAACCCAAGCGCCTGGCCCACGTCAAGAAGCTGCTCAAGGGGGTGGACCTGGACGAGCAGGTCCTGGCCGGGGCGTTGACCCATCGCACCCTGCGGGACCGTCTGGCGGAGGTCCTGGCCCATCGGCGCAGGCCTTGGGATGCCGAGCAGATCACCAGCCTGGCTGAGTACATCGAGAAGTATCGAGCCCACGTGCGGGCGGACGGCAAGTCCATCGTCTATGACGGACGCACCGGCGAGGCCTACGACACCCGGATCACGGTGGGACAGCTCTATATGCTGAAACTGGCCCACCTGGTCGACGACAAGATCCACGCCCGGTCGACGGGACCCTACAGCCTGATTACCCAACAGCCCCTCGGCGGCAAGGCCCAGTTTGGAGGCCAGCGCTTCGGCGAGATGGAGGTCTGGGCCTTGGAGGCCTACGGCGCGGCCTACATGCTGCAGGAGCTGCTGACGGTCAAGTCCGACGACGTGTTGGGTCGCGTGAAGACCTACGAGGCCATCGTCAAGGGCGAGAACGTCATGGAACCCGGGGTGCCGGAGTCCTTCAAGGTGCTGATCAAGGAGCTCCAGAGCCTGGCCTTGGACGTCAAGATCATGTCCGAGGACGACATGGGCGGCCTGCAGGAGATCGAGATCCGCTCTGTCGAGGACCAGGATCTGAGCCGCAGTCCGGCTCGGGACCTGCTGGATCTTCCCGACGAGTCCCTGGTCAGCATCTAGCCACACGGACCGGCGGGGAAACCCGCCGGGTTCCGTGGGACGTGTCCCTGGCCCCAGCGTTCGGGGTGGCCCGCCTGCCCCAGGAGGACTAAACGAGATGGATGTCAACAACTTCGAGGCCATGAAGATCGGTCTGGCCTCCCCCCGCCAGATCCGTGAGTGGTCGTATGGTGAGGTCAAGAAGCCCGAGACCATCAACTACCGCACGCTCAAGCCGGAACGGGACGGCCTGTTCTGCGAGCGCATCTTCGGTCCCACCAAGGACTGGGAGTGTCACTGCGGAAAATACAAGCGCATCCGCTTCAAGGGCGTGATCTGCGACAAGTGCGGCGTGGAGGTCACCCGCTCCAAGGTCCGCCGCGAGCGGATGGGCCACATCGAGCTGGCCTCGCCTGTCACCCACATCTGGTATTTCAAGGGCGTTCCCAGCCGCATCGGATTGCTTCTGGACATGTCCCCGCGGACTCTCGAGAAGGTCATCTACTTCGCGTCCTACGTGGTGATCGACCCCGGGGAGGAAGGGGACACCGACCTCAACAAGTACCAGCTTCTCTCCGAACTGGAGTATCGCGAGAAGCGTGAGAAGTTCGGCAGCGCCTTCCGGGCCGGGATGGGGGCCGAGGCCGTCAAGGAGCTCCTCTCCGAGATCCGCCTGGATGAGATGTATGAGAAGCTGCGCGAGGATGTCCGGACCCTGGCCGGCCAGAAGAGGGCCAAGGCGATCAAGCGCCTGGAAGTGGTCGACGCCTTCCGCAAGTCCGGCAACCTGCCCGATTGGATGATCCTGGAGGTCATCCCGGTCATCCCGCCCGAGCTGCGTCCCATGGTGCAACTCGACGGCGCGCGCTTCGCGACCTCCGACCTCAATGACCTGTACCGTCGCGTGATCAACCGCAACAACCGGCTCAAGCGGCTTCTGGACCTCGGCGCCCCCGAGATCATCGTCAAGAACGAGAAGCGCATGCTGCAGGAGGCGGTCGATGCCCTGATCGACAACGGGCGGCGCGGACGTCCGGTCACCGGTCCCAACAACCGGCCGTTGAAGTCCCTCTCGGACATGCTCAAGGGCAAGCAGGGCCGTTTCCGCCAGAACCTGCTGGGCAAGCGGGTGGACTACTCCGGGCGTTCGGTCATCGTCGTCGGGCCGACCCTGAAGCTGCACCAGTGTGGCCTTCCCAAGGAGATGGCGCTGGAGCTCTTCAAGCCGTTCGTCATGAAGAAGCTGGTGGACCGGCAACTGGTCCACAACATCAAGTCCGCCAAGCGGATGGTCGAGCGGGTGCGTCCCGAGGTCTGGGATGCCCTGGAGGAGGTCATCCAGGACCATCCCGTCCTGCTGAACCGAGCCCCGACGCTGCACCGCCTGGGCATCCAGGCCTTCGAGCCGGTGCTGGTGGAGGGCAAGGCCCTGCAACTGCACCCGCTGGTCTGCACCCCCTACAACGCAGACTTCGATGGCGACCAGATGGCGGTCCACCTCCCGTTGTCGGCGGGAGCGCAGGCCGAGGCTCGTCTGTTGATGCTGTCGGCCCACAACATCCTGTTGCCCGCCTACGGCACGCCGGCCATGTCGCCGACGCAGGACATGGTCCTGGGGATGTACTACCTGACCATCGAGAAGCACGACTCCAAGGGAGAGGGCAAGCAGTTCTCCGACATCGATGAGGCCCTGCTGGCCTACGACGCCAACGTCGTCGAGCTGCAGGCCCCGATCAAGGTCCGCGTCTTCGGGCAGCGCGCCGCCACCACCGTGGGGCATCTCCTGCTGTGGCGGGCGGTTCCCGACGTCGTGAAGGTGCCCGAGAACTGCCCACCGGAGGAGGTGGCGAATCTGGAGAAGCGGCTGCTCCGCTTCTCGGAACTCAACCGCACCTTCACCAAGAAGGACCTGGTCAAGCTGGTCAAGCGGGTGCACTCGGATCACGGGAACACCCGGACGGCCTCCTTCCTGGACAACCTCAAGGCACTGGGCTTCCGCTTCGCGACCCGCTCGGGCACGACCATCGGCGTGGATGACATCAAGATCCCGCCCGAAAAGCCGGTCATCCTCGAGCACGCCGACAAGCTGGTTCAGGAGGCCGACGAGTTCCTGCGTCGAGGCTTCCTGACCGAAGACGAGCACTATCACCAGTTGATGGCGATCTGGAGCGAGGCCACCAACGAGGTCGAGATGGCCATGATGCGGCATCTGGACCGCTTGAACCCGGTGTTCATGATGGCCACCTCCGGCGCCCGAGGCAACCCGGCCCAGGTCAAGCAGTTGGCGGGAATGCGCGGTCTGATGGCCGACCCGACCGGCCGCATCATCCCGATGCCGATTCGCGCCAACCTTCGGGAAGGCCTGACGGTGCTGGAATACTTCATCAGCACCCACGGCGCCCGCAAGGGCCTGGCCGACACGGCCCTGCGCACCGCGGACTCGGGTTACCTGACGCGCCGCCTGATCGATGTCTCGCAGGACATCATCGTCCGCTCGGTCGATTGCGGAACGGGCGATGGGATTCGCATGGAGACGGCGATCAACGGTGGAGACATCAAGGTTCCGCTGCGCGAGCGCCTGGCGGGTCGCTTCTCGGCCCAGGATCTGGAGTATGAGGACGCCGCGGGCAACCCGCAGACCCTTCGCGCCAACGACCTGATCGAAGAGGATCAGGCAGCGGCCATCGAGGCCTGGTTGACCCGGGGCATGGACAACCTGGGCCGGGTTCCGGTCCAGGGATCGCAGGGCCGTCGCTTCGAGCGGCCCGGCCTGCTGATCCGTTCGGTCATGACCTGTCGCGCCAAGCACGGGGTCTGCGCCATGTGCTATGGCAAGAACCTGGCAACCGGCAAGCTGGTCGAGATCGGCGAGACCGTCGGGATCGTCGCGGCCCAGTCCATCGGTGAGCCCGGCACGCAGCTCACCCTGCGGACCTTCCACACCGGCGGCGTGGCCCAGGAGGACATCATCCAGGGTCTGCCCCGTGTCGAAGAGCTCTTCGAGGCGCGCAAGCCCAAGAACCTCGGCTATATGGCCGAGATCGACGGCATCGTGTCCTTCGGGGAGGAGAAGGGCCAGCGCAAGGTCATCATCACCCGTCCGGGTGGAGAAGAGCGCGCGCAGTTGGTGCCCTACTCGGCCCAGTTGATGGTGGACGAGGGCGACTCAGTCGATGTGGGCGACCTGCTGGTCGAGGGCTTCCTGAACCCGCACGACATCCTGCGGATCAAGGGTCTCGAGCACGTGCAGCGCTACATCGTCGATCAGGTCCAGACCGTGTACCGTGATCAGGGCGTGGACATCAACGACAAGCACATCGAGGTGATCGTCCGGCAGATGCTGCGCAAGGTGCGCGTCAATGAGGCCGGCGACACCAACATGTTGCCGGGCAGCCTGCAGGACGTGCTGCTCTTCGAGGGTGAGAATGACCGGGTTCGGACCGAGGGTGGCGTCCCCGCCAGCGCGGACAACGTGCTGCTGGGAGTCACCAAGGCGTCGCTTGCCACCGAGTCCTTCCTGTCGGCGGCCTCCTTCCAGGAGACCACCCGGGTCCTGACCGAGGCGGCCATCAACGGCAAGATCGACTATCTGCGCGGCCTGAAGGAGAACGTGATCATCGGCAAGTTGATCCCGGCCGGAACCGGCATGGATCAGTACCGCCGGGTTGAGGTCGGCCTGCGTGGGGCTCCCGCCTATGCTCCGCGCCGGGAGATCCTCGACACCGACCTGCGCCAGGCCGAAGAGGAGCTGGCGATGGGTCTGGGATCCCACCCCCTGGACGTCTGAGGTCGCCGCCACAGAGCTGGCCCCCCACCACGGCCGGCCCGCAAGGGCCGGCCGTTTTCGTGCTGTTGGCCCGCAAGGGCCGGCCGTTTTCGTGCTGTTGGCCCGCAAGGGCCGGCCGTTTTCGTGCTGTTGGCCCGGAAGGGCGCGAAGCGCGGGGACCGGTCTTCGGGATCCGCGCGGGGCGCAGGAGGCGGCCGGAGATCACGGGAATACACCGACCTGATTGGAGCCCGTCGGACCTTCATGCCAAGCGCGCTCGCCATTCGGGCTGACGATGTCCCCCTCTTCGGAGGGGTGGTCCTCTCCCTGCTGATCTTCACGGTCCTGGGGGCACTGTTCCGTCGCCTCTTCTACCCCGAGACGCCCGGGCGGGGTCTGTCCGGAGCCTTGCGCGGGCGACTGCGGGTCGGGGCGGTCCTGTTGCTGGTCCTTCTGCCGGCCCTGAACTCTTGTTTCTGGGTTCCTGCGCTTCAACCTTACGGGCCTGAACTGCTCTGGGCCGTGGGTCTGGTGCTTGGGGTTCTGGCGGTGGAGGCCTTGTTGCTGCTCCTCTTCGAAGGATTCCTGCCGCACCGCGGGTTCCGCGTGGGGGATTCGGTCGTGTTGGCCTCCCGCTGGCTGATCTACCCCGTGCTGGTCGTCCTGGCAGCGGGCCATTGGCTCGCTGGCGAACCGCGCGAGTCGCGTTTCCTGTACGCCGGGCTGTGGGTCGCGCTGGTGCTGGCGATGCTCCACACCCTGTACGGCTACCTGTTCAAGTCTGCCAACTGGCAACATCCCCTGGCCCAGACCCTGTGCAGGCGCTTGCGGCCCTGGGCGTGGTTCTCGGTCCTGTTGTTGACCTTCGCCTACGCGACCACCTGGTTTCCTGGTTTCGCCTATGAGGGTCGCCTGAATCAGTTGCTGGCCGGTCTGGGCCTGGTGCTTCTGCTCGAGACCCTCCTGGCCGTCGTCTTTGAGTTCTACTTCCCGATCATCCGGAGAACCACGGTTCCCAATCTCTTTCAGGATCTGACCCGAGGCCTGATGTACCTCGGACTGGTGCTGCTGGCGCTGGGGGTTGTCTTCAAGCAGAACCTGTCTTCCCTGGTTCTGGGCTCGACAGTGGTCTCGGTGATCCTGGGGTTCGCGTTGCAGGAGACCCTGGGCAACTTCTTTGCCGGGTTGGCCCTGGGGGTCTCCAAGCCCTATAGCCTGGGGGACCACATCCAGGTGGGAGAGCTCAGCGGGCGGGTCGAGAAGATCGACTGGCGTTCGACGGCGCTCTGGACCAGCACCGGCGACTACACGGTTCTGCCCAATTCGGTCCTGGCCAAGGAGAACATCCTGAACTATTCGGCGCCCAGCATCCTGCATGCGCGCCTGATCGACGTTGGGGTCCACTACCGGCATCCTCCCCATGAGGTGCGGCGCGTCATGCTGCAGGCCGCCTCGTCGGTCCCCGGGGTCCTGAGCGATCCCCCCATCGAGGTCTGGTTGATGGAGTTCGCCGATTCCTCGGTCAACTACCGATTGCGCTACTGGATGCAGGAGTACGGGCGTCGCTTCGAGTTGGACTCGCGGGTGCGCGAGGCGATCTGGTATCACTTCTCGCGCACGGGGTTGGAGATACCCTTCCCCATCCGCACGCTGCTGCAGCCGCCGCCGGCCCGGGATGAGCACGTCGAGTCCGGGATCCGGGCGCTGCTGGAGGGGGTGGACTTCCTGCGGACATTGACGCCCGCCGAGCAGCAGATCCTGGTGCAGCACACGCGCCTGCTCCTCTATGCGCCGGGCGAGAAGGTCTTCTGCCAGGGCCAGGCCGGGGAGAGCTTCTACCTGATCAAGAGCGGCCGCTTGAAGGTCACTGTCTGCAATTCCCGGAACGAGTGCTATCTGACCCGGGAGATGGGGCCAGGAGAGTTCTTCGGAGAGATGGCCCTGCTGACGGGCGAACCTCGGTCCGCGACGGTCGAGGCCTCGACCGACGTCGAGCTGCTGACTCTGGACAAACAGGCCCTGCGCGAGCTCCTTCAGGCGAATCCCGCTGTGGACCGGGAGATCTCCGAGGTCCTGGCCTTGCGCCAGTTGACCACCATCCAGGCCCGCGAGACCTCCGAGTCGATCCAGGCGCGGCTCTCTGCCGAGAAGCAGGTCCACTCCCGCACCGGTCTCTTCGAGCAGCTCTCCGAGCAGTTCCTCACCCGGATTCGCGAGTTCTTCTCCTATTGAGGTCGCTCGAGGTTCCACGGGGCCTTGCTTGGAGAGGGGATTCGCCCGGGCTCTTCAGCCCCCGAAAACATGGCGTTTGATGCCTTGACACCCGGAAGGTCGGGTGCTACTATCGGGGAGCATTTTTGGGCGGCCGTGCCGTCCATCATGCAACATGTCCTTCGAGGAGCCGACCCTGACCAGGGGTGTGTGCCGAGCGGACGAGATCGGGAAGGGGGTGCCCCCACCTGACCTGCAGGCCCCCTTCCGGGGCCCCAGCCAGTTGCTGAGCGCCCGATATCGCCCCAGCTCATGCGCCCCGGCCAGGCGAGCCGTGGAGACGAGGGGAGATATTTTTTTATGCCCACCATCAACCAGCTTGTGCGGCGAGGCCGGAAGGCGCCCGTGCGGAAGAGCAAGGCCCCGGCCCTGCTGTACTCGTACAACTCGCTGCGCCTGAAGACCTTTGACACGGGCGGGAACCCGCAGAAGCGGGGGGTGTGCACCCAGGTCAAGACCGTCACCCCCAAGAAGCCCAACTCGGCGCTCCGCAAGGTGGCGCGCGTCCGTCTGACCAACGGGATCGAGGTCACGGCCTACATCCCCGGCGTGGGGCACAACCTTCAGGAGCACTCCGTGGTCATGATCCGCGGCGGCCGCGTGAAGGACCTGCCCGGCGTCCGCTACCACATCATCCGGGGCACTCTGGATACCGCCGGGGTGGCCAACCGTCGCCAGGGTCGCTCGAAGTACGGCGCCAAGCGCCCGAAGGAAGCCGCCAAGAAGAAGTAGGACTTCATACGGACTGCGGGCACCTTCAAGGCCCCGCAGCTTGTCCCGCGGTCGGGTTCCCGGCTGCGGTAGGACGGAGGAGGAGCCAAGATGCCAAGGAAAGGCCCGGTCCAGAAGCGGGAGATCCTGCCGGATCCCGTCTACCACAACCGCATGCTGACCAAGTTCATGAACCGGGTGATGCAGCGCGGAAAGAAGAGCACGGCCGAGCGGATCGTCTACGGGACTCTGGAGACGATTCAGGAGAAGACGGGCAAGGATCCCCTCAGCGTCTTCCAGCAGGCCATGGACAACGCGATGCCGGTGGTCGAGGTGCGTCCTCGTCGCGTCGGTGGCGCCACCTACCAGGTTCCCGTCGAGGTCCGTCCGGACCGCCGGGTCAGCCTCGGGATGCGCTGGATCCTGGCCGCGGCCCGCTCGCGGGCAGGTCGCACCATGCAGGAAAGACTCGCGGCCGAGCTCATGGATGCCGCTCAAGGCGCCGGTTCCGCCGTGAAGAAGAAGGAAGATACCCACCGGATGGCCGAGGCCAACAAGGCCTTCGCGCACTACCGCTGGTAGCCTGCTCCGACCTCCCCCCCCCCCCGCCAGCGCTCCGCCTGAATCAGGCGGAGCGCTCGTTCGGGGGCAGGGAGAAGGGCAGGACGAGGAACATCATCTCTTGACGAAGCAGACTCCCAACATAGCCCTGGACAAGATTCGCAACATCGGGGTTGCTGCCCACATCGACGCGGGCAAGACGACCACCTCGGAGCGCATTCTGTTCTACACGGGGCGTACCCACCGGATTGGCGAGGTCGATTCCGGCTCTGCAACCATGGACTGGATGGTCCAGGAGAAGGAGCGGGGCATCACCATCACCTCGGCGGTCACCACCGCGCAGTGGAAGGACTGCACGGTGAATATTATTGATACGCCCGGCCATGTGGATTTCACCGTCGAGGTCGAGCGCTCGTTGCGCGTGCTGGACGGCGTGATCGCCGTGTTCTGCGCGGTCGGCGGCGTCCAGCCCCAGTCCGAGACGGTCTGGCGTCAGGCGGACCGCTACCATGTCCCCCGGATCGCCTACGTCAACAAGATGGACCGGACCGGGGCCAACTTCTTCAACGTCGTCGACCGGATTCAAGAGCGCCTGGGTGCCAACCCGATTCCGGTGCAGATTCCCATCGGTGCCGAGGGCGAGTTCCGCGGCATGGTGGACCTGGTGACCATGCGGGCCCTGATCTATGAAGATGACCTCGGCCAGCAGATGGTCGAGTGCGACATCCCCGAGGATCTTCAACTGATGGCCGAGGCCTTCCGGGAGAAGATGCTGGAGGCGGCCGCCGAGGGCTGCGAAGAGTTCACCAACAAGTTCCTGGAGGGCGAGCTGCTCTCGGAGAGCGAGATCCGTCAGGGTCTGCGGATGCGGACGATTCGCAACGAGATCGTCCCGGTCTTCTGCGGCAGTTCCTTCAAGAACAAGGGCGTTCAGCCTCTGCTGGACGGGGTGGTCGACTTTCTGCCGTCACCTCTGGATCTCCCTCCCGTCCAGGGGATCGATCCCCAGACTGGCGAGGAGAAGGCCCGGGTGGGACGCCCCGAGGAGCCGCTCTCGGCCCTGGTGTTCAAGATCGCGACGGACCCCTTTGTCGGTAAACTGGCCTTCGTTCGGGTCTATTCGGGAGTCCTGCGGACCGGAGGCCCGGTGCAGAACTCGATCTCTGGGAAGCGCGAGCGGATCGGCCGACTGGTCCGGATGCACGCGGACCACCGCGAGGATGTCTCCGAGCTGCTGGCCGGCGAGCTGGGCGGCGTGCTCGGATTGAAACAGTCCGCAACGGGCGATACCCTGTGTGACGAGAAGGACCTGGTCGTCCTGGAGCGGATCTCCTTCCCTGAACCCGTGATCTCAGTGGCCATCGAGCCCAAGACCAAAGCGGATCAGGACAAGATGGGCATGGCCCTGGGCAAGCTCAGCGACGAGGATCCCACCTTCCGGATCTCGACGAACCTGGATACCGGGCAGACCGAGATCGCGGGGATGGGCGAGCTTCACCTGGAGATCATCGTGGACCGGCTTCTGCGTGAGTTCCAGGTCGGCGCCAACGTGGGCCGCCCGCAGGTGGCCTACAAGGAGGCCATCCGCAGCCAGGTCAAGGCCGAGGGGCGTTTCGTCCGACAGACCGGCGGTCGTGGGCAATTCGGTCACGTCTGGCTGGAAGTCGAGCCGCTCGGACCCGGCGGAGGCGTTCAGTTCGAGACCAAGGTCATCGGAGGGACGGTCCCCAAGGAATACTTCAAGGCGGTCGAGCAGGGGGTCCGGGAGGCCACCGAGAGCGGCACCCTGGCCGGGTACCCGGTGGTCGACCTGAAGGCCACCTTGTATGATGGCTCCTACCACGAGGTCGACTCTTCCGAGATGGCCTTCAAGGTGGCCGGGTCCATGGCCCTCAAGGAGGCGCTGCGCAAGAACGAGTGCTATCTGAAGGAGCCGGTGATGCAGGTGGAGGTCGTGGTTCCCGAGGATTACCTCGGGGACGTGATCGGCGACCTGAACGGCCGGCGCGGGAAGATCGAGCATCTGGAGTCTTCCAGTGGAAACACCCAGACCGTCGAGGCCAGCGTCCCGCTTGCCGAGATGTTCGGATACGCCACCACGCTGCGCTCCCTGACCCAGGGCCGCGGCACCTACACGATGGAGTTCGGTCACTACGCTGAAGTGCCCAAGCCCATCCAGGAGCAGATCATCTCCAAGTTCTACGGCAGGACTCCGGTCTCTTGACGGGTTTCCCGTGAAGAGGGCCGGTTTGCCGGAAGGGCCCGGCCCGTCGCTGTAGAAGGCGCCGGGCCGGCGTGAATCCGGCCTGACACCAGTCAAACCAAGTGAATCCCGGTGACGAGAGGGTGCGCTCTCGCCGCCGCCGGAAATGGAGGCGCAACATGGGCAAGGAAAAGTTTGTCCGCACGAAGCCCCACGTGAACGTGGGAACCATCGGGCACGTCGACCACGGGAAGACCACCTTGACGGCGGCGATCCTGTCGGTCCTCTCGTCGGCCGGCCAGGCCAAGAAGATGAACATCGGTGACATCGACGCCGCTCCCGAAGAGAAGCAGCGCGGCATCACGATCGCCATCTGCCACGTCGAGTATGAGACCGAGAAGCGTCACTACGCTCACGTGGACTGCCCGGGTCACGCCGACTACATCAAGAACATGATCACCGGGGCCGCCCAGATGGACGGCGCGGTGCTGGTCGTGGCCGCCACCGACGGCCCGATGCCGCAGACCCGCGAGCACATCCTCCTGGCCCGCCAGGTGAACGTGCCCCAGTTGGTGGTCTTCCTGAACAAGGTCGACTTGGTCGATGACCCCGATCTGATCGAGCTGGTCGACCTGGAGCTTCGCGAGCTGCTCAGTAAGTACGAGTTCCCTGGCGACGACACGCCGATCGTTCCGGGTTCTGCGCTGAAGGCCCTGGAGTGCAGTTGTGCCAAGCGCGACTGCCAGTGGTGCGGTGCCATCTGGAAGCTGATGGACGCGGTCGACTCCTTCATCCCCGAGCCCGAGCGGCCGACCGACCAGCCGTTCCTGATGCCCGTTGAGGACGTGTTCACCATCACCGGCCGTGGCACCGTGGCCACCGGTCGTGTCGAGCGTGGCATCGTCAAGACGGGTGAGGAAGTCGAGATCGTCGGCATCCGCGAGAAGACCCGCAAGGTCGTCGTGACCGGGGTCGAGATGTTCAAGAAGATCCTCGACGAGGGGCGCGCCGGCGACAACATCGGCGTCCTGCTCCGTGGCGTGGATCGCGACGACATCGAGCGCGGCATGGTCCTGGCCAAGCCCAACTCGATCAAGCCCCACACCAAGTTCAAGGCCGAGGTCTACGTCCTGTCCAAGGACGAAGGCGGGCGTCACACCCCGTTCTTCCCCGGCTACCGTCCGCAGTTCTACTTCCGCACCACCGACGTGACCGGCGCGATTCAGTTGCCGGAAGGCGTCGAGATGGTGATGCCTGGTGACAACATCCAGATGGCCGTTGAGCTCATTCAGCACATCGCCATCGAGCCCACCCTGCGCTTCGCCATCCGCGAAGGCGGCCGGACCGTGGGTGCAGGCGTCGTCACCGAAGTCATCGAGTAGATGTCCTGCGGGGGTTTCACGGGAAGTTCACTCCCGTGAAACCCCCCGCCCATCTGGAGGAGTACCATGGCCAAGCAGAGGATCCGGATTCGTCTGAAGGCGTACGACCACGCCATCCTGGACGAGTCCGCCGAGAAGATCGTGCAGATCGCGCGCCAGACCGGGGCCAACATCTCCGGGCCGGTGCCGCTGCCGACCGAAAAGAACGTCTGGTGCGTGCTGCGCTCGCCTCACGTGGACAAGAAGTCGCGTGAGCACTTCGAGATCCGCACGCACAAGCGCCTGATCGACATCTACTTCGATCCGTCGCAGAAGACCATCGAGCAGTTGATGAAGGTGGATCTTCCCGCCGGAGTCGACATCGAGATCAAGGGATAGAAGCCCCAATGGGGGCGACGGCAGCCGCTGGATGCCTGGGCGAGGTCGATCGCCCGCAAGCTGCCAGGACCGCTGAGCCCGCTGGTCGGGCCGGCAGATGAGAGGAACGGACATGAAGGCCATACTGGGCAAGAAGATTGGAATGACCCAGATCTACGACGAACAGGGACGCATCGTGCCGGTGACGGTGATCGAGGCGGGACCGTGCGTCGTGGTCCAGAAGCGCACGCGCGCAACCGATGGCTACGAGGCCATCCAGGTGGGGTACGGAAACGTGCGCCCCAAGCTGGTCAACAAGCCCCGGGCCGGCCACTTCAAGAAGTTTGGAGTGCCCAACCGCCGTCACCTGCGAGAGTTCCGCCTGCAGGATGCGAGCCAGTACGAGGTCGGCCAGGAGATCAAGGTTGACATCTTCGAAGCCGGTCAGAAGGTCGACATCGTCGGCACCTCCAAAGGCAAAGGCTTCCAGGGCGGCATGAAGCGCCATAACTTTGGGGGTGGCCCCAACAGCCATGGCTCCATGTCTCACCGCGTTCCGGCCTCCAGTGGTTCGACCGACGCCGCCCGGGTTTTCCCGGGGACGCTCAAGCCGGGCCATATGGGACACGCACGCGTGACAACCCAGGGGCTGACGGTGGTCCGGATCGACTCCGAACGCAACCTGATCCTGGTCAAAGGCTCGGTTCCCGGGCCCAACCAGGGCCTGGTCACCGTCCGGACCTCGGTCAAGAAGCGCTGACGCAGTCGCGGGAAAGGTTCTAGGAGACAGACGATGCCGAAGGTATCCGTTTACAACATGAAGGGCGAGGCCGTGGGTGAGCTCGAGCTCAACCCCGAGGTCTTTGAGACGCCCTATCACCAGGCGGTGTTGCACCAGGTGGTCTTGGCCCAGCAGGCCAATGCCCGCCGCGGCACGCACAAGACCAAGACCCGCGGCGAGGTCCGCGGCGGCGGCAAGAAGCCCTGGCGCCAGAAGGGCACCGGGCAGGCCCGCCACGGCAGCCGGCGCTCGCCCATCTGGAAGGGCGGAGGGGTCTCGTTTGGGCCTCAGCCGCGCAGCTACGGCCAGAAGATTCCCAAGAAGATGCGTCAACTGGCCATGCGGTCGGCTTTGTCGCAGAGGCTTCGGGAAGAGATGATTACTGCGTTGTCCGAGATCACGTTGGGCGACTTCAGCACCCGGCACTTCGCGGACATGCTGAAGGCCCTGAAGGTGGATGGCGGCCGCGCCCTGGTCGTCGTCAACCAGCCGGATCTCAAGGTGGAGAAGTCCGCCGCCAACCTGCCCGGCGTCAAGCTTGTTCGGGCCAGCAACCTCAACTTGCTGGACCTGGTCAAGTATCCGCGCCTGGTGGCCACTCGCGAGGCTCTCCAGTCCATCGAGGAGGTGCTGTCGTGAAGGCTTCCCGCAACATTCCCAGTTCGGTGGCCGATATGCGGCGCTCCGCCCGGGACATCATCGTGCGCCCGGTCATCACCGAGAAGAGCATGGCGGAGAACGCGTACAACAAGTACACGTTCTATGTGGATCTCAAAGCCAACAAGGTCGAGATTCGCAACGCGATCCAGGAGATCTTCGAGGTGACGGTCACCAACGTGACCACCACCCGGGTTCCCAGCAAGACTCGTCGGCGTGGGCGCATCATCGGACACACGCCCGAGCGCAAGAAGGCCGTGGTCACCCTCAAGCAGGGCGATCGCATCGAGGTTGCCGGAGCACCGCTCTTCGAGAGCTAGGGTTCCCAGGAGCCTCTCGCCCGAAAGGGCCTCCCGCGGCGCCAGCCGGAACGACCATCAGGTCGTCTGGCGCCCCGGCAGCGGATGCCAGGGCCGGAAGTCCCGACCGGACGGGACCCGGCCACGTATATCCGCAAAAGGAGAAGACGATGTCAGTTCGACCCTACAAGCCGACCTCTCCCGGACGTCGGTTCATGTCCGTCCAGGATACCTCGGTCCTGAGCAAGGTGGAGCCGGAGGCCAGCCTCCTGGCGCCTCTCAGCAAGAGCGGGGGCCGCAACGCCAACGGCCGGGTGACCTCGCGCCATCGCGGTGGAGGCCACAAGCGCAAGTATCGGATCATCGACTGGAAGAGGACCAAGGACGGGGTTCCGGCCAAGGTTGCGACCATCGAGTACGATCCCAACCGCTCGGCGCACATCTCCCTGCTTCACTACGCCGATGGCGAGAAGCGCTACATCCTTTCCGTCCACGGTCTGGCGGTCGGGGACACGGTGATCTCCGGCGAGGGCCAGGACATCAAGCCGGGCAACGCCATGCCGCTCAGCAACATGCCGGTCGGCACCGTGGTCCACAACGTCGAGCTGTACCCCGGACGTGGGGCTCAGATGGCACGCTCGGCAGGCGCCTCGGCCCAGTTGATGGCCAAGGAGGGCAAGGTGGCCTATATCCGCCTGCCGTCCAGCGAGGTCCGTCTGGTTCCGATCACCTGTCGGGCCACGGTGGGTCAGGTCGGCAACCTCGAGCACGAGAACGTCACCATCGGCAAGGCCGGTCGTTCGCGCTGGTTGGGCAAGCGCCCCCACATCCGTGGCGTCGCCACCAACCCTTGCGACCACCCGCACGGCGGCGGTGAAGCCAGGTCGACCCCGGGTCGCCCCAGCACCACGCCTTGGGGCAAGCCGACCTACGGCTTGAAGACCCGCAAGAGCAAGCCCGGTGACAAGATGATCGTGCGGCGCCGCAAGGCCCGCTAGGCCACTCGGGCCCGGCGCACGGGCCCGCGGGTCGGCCGCGCACAAGGAATTGGAGGAAGAGCTGTGTCTCGTTCGGTGAAGAAGGGGCCCTTCGTGGCGCCCAGCCTCAAGAAGAAGATCGACGCGATGAACTCGCGCAACGAGAAGAAGGTGATCCGTTCGTGGGCCCGGGCCAGCACCATCGTCCCGGACATGATCGGTCACACGGTCGCGATTCATGACGGCCGCCGCCACGTCCCGGTGTACATCACCGAGGAGATGGTCGGTCACAAGTTGGGCGAGTTCGCTCCGACCCGGCTCTTCCGCGGTCACGCGGGGACCAAGGCCGAGAAGAAGAGCAAGGTCAGGAAGTAGCCCCCCCGGCGGCCCGGCCTGTCGGTCGGTGTCGCCTGCGGGCTGCACGATTTTTGTTGGAGGACACGATGGCAGAGGACAAGGGTAATCAGGGCGCTGCAGAGGCCGCCAAGGCCTCTGGCGCCGGAAATCTGGAGAAGTCCGCCGCCTCGCGACCCGCCCCGGAGACGGGAGTCGAGGTGCGGGCCGTGGCGAAGTACGTGCGGATGGCGCCGCGGAAGCTCCGCCTCGTGGCTCGCGCCATCGCTGGCCGCCCGGTGGTCGAGGCGCGAAACATCCTGGCTTTCTCGCTGAAGCGCGCGGCGCGCACGATGGCTCGGGTTCTGGGGTCGGCAATCGCCAATGCCGAGAACAACAAGAGCCTCGATTCCAGGGACATGGTCGTGTATCGGGCTTTCGTCGATGAGGGTCCCACCGGCAAGGGTTGGACGCCGCGTGCGCGCGGGCGAGCCAGCCAGGTCCACAAGCGGACCAGCCACGTGACCATCGTCGTCAAGGAGAGAGAGGGCGTCCGATAATGGGCCAGAAGATCCACCCGATTGGTTTTCGTATCGGCATCATCCGGGGATGGGATTCCCGGTGGTACCAGGACAAGAGCTACGCCGAGTGGCTGCACGAGGACATGAAGGTCCGCCAGTTCGTCGAGAAGCGTCATCGGACCGCCGGCATCACCCGAGTCGAGATCGAGCGGGCCAACAAGGTCCACGTGATCATCAACACCGCCAAGCCCGGTCTGGTGATCGGCAAGCGCGGCGTCGGCATCGAGGAGCTCCGCAAGGGCCTCGAGAAGTTGACCGGGAAGCCGATCAAGATTTCCGTCCAGGAGATCAAGCAGCACGAGTTCGAGGCGGGCCTGGTTGCCGAGAACATCGCCGAAGCGCTGGTCAAGCGCGTGGCCTTCCGGCGCGCGATGAAGCAGGCGGCTCAGCGGGTCATGAAGGCGGGCGCCAAGGGCGTTCGCATCCAGGTCTCCGGCCGTCTCGGTGGCCACGAGATCGCCCGCTCCGAGCGGACCTTCCAGGGCAAGGTGCCCCTTCACACCCTGCGGGCCGACGTGGACTACGCGATCCGCACTGCGGAGACCACCTATGGCGTCATCGGCGTCAAGGTCTGGGTCTACCGCGGAGACATCCTCCCGGAGCGCGTTGCCCAGGTGCAACCAGCGGCTGCCGGGATCGCCGACCGATAGATTCGCGTGGCGCGAGCCCATCCACCGCTGGTCGGTGAGAGCGGGCCGCTAGCCGCAGTGGAGGTAACAAGACCATGTTGAGCCCGAAGAGGGTGAAGTATCGCAAGGTGCACCGCGGGCGGATGCGAGGCAAGGCTCAGCGGGGCAACACCGTGACCTTCGGTGAGTTCGGCCTGCAGTGCGTCGAGCCTTGCTGGGTCACCGACCGTCAGATTGAAGCCGCGCGTGTCGCCATGACGCGTCACATCAAGCGCGGTGGGAAGGTCTGGATCAAGGTCTTCCCGGACAAGTCTGTCACCAAGAAGCCCGCCGAGACCCGGATGGGTTCCGGGAAGGGCTCACCCGAGTACTGGGTGGCCGTGGTTCGCCCCGGCCGCATCATGTTCGAGGTGGCCGGGATTCCGGAGGACGTCGCTCGCGCGGCCATGCGTCTGGCGGCGTTCAAGCTGCCGATGAAGACCCGGTTCGTGATTCGCGAGAGACTGGGTGGTGAGCGAGTTGAAGCTTAAGCAAGAGCGCAATGCCCTCCGGGAGCTTGGCCTGGTGGAACTGCGCGAACGACTGGGAAACGCCAAGCAGGAGTTGTTCAACCTCCGCTTCCAACTGGCGACGGGCCACCTCAATGACTCGTCGCGGGTGGGCCATGTCAAGCGGCAGATCGCCAGGATCCATACGGCGATCCGGGAGTTGGAGCTGAAGGAGACGAAGCATGTCTGAAGATCGCGGAATGCGGAAGACGCGGATCGGCAAGGTCGTCAGCGACAAGATGGATAAGACCGTCGTGGTCGCCGTCACCCGTCAGTTCGCCCACCCGCTCTACAAGAAGTTCATCCAGCGGGTCAAGAAGTTCCACGCCCACGACGAGAACAATGAGTGCGGCGTCGGGGACGTGGTCAAGATCCAGGAGACGCGGCCTCTGTCGGCCACCAAGCGGTGGCGTGTGGTCAGCATCCTCGAGAAGGCCCGCTAGGACCAACCCCCCTGTTCTGTCTGCTCTGCGGGACGCCCGGCTCTGGGGATTCCGCGGGGCTCGAATTTCGAAGGAGTAGCGCCATGATCCAGCAGGAGACCAGGCTCAGGGTTGCCGACAATTCCGGCGCCCGTGAGCTCCTGTGCATCCGGGTCCTCGGTGGTTCGACCCAGACCTATGCGGGTGTGGGGGACATCATCGTGGCTTCGGTCAAGCAGGCCCAGCCCGGCGCGGCAGTCAAGAAGGGCGACGTCGTGAAGGCTGTCGTCGTCAGGACCCGCAAGCCGATTCGCCGTCCGGATGGTTCGTACATCCGATTTGACGAGAACGCGGCGGTCATCATCCGCGAGGATCGCAACCCCCGCGGGACCCGCATCTTCGGCCCGGTGGCCCGGGAGCTGCGCGATCGTGACTTCATGAAGATCGTGTCCCTCGCCCCCGAGGTGCTGTAGTCAAGGAGAGTAATCCCATGCCTCACGTGAAGAAGAACGACACCGTGGTGGTCCTGTCCGGGAAGGACAAGGACAAGCGCGGGAAGGTTCTGGGCGTGGAGCCGAAGCGGAACAAGGTCCTGGTGGATGGCGTCAACGTCGTGCGCCGCCATACCAAGCCCCGCCCGCCGCGCTTCCCGCAAGGCGGCATCATCGAGAAGACGATGCCGATCGACCTGAGCAACGTCATGCTCGTGTGTCCCAAGTGCGACAAGCCCACGCGGATTGCCAGCAAGGTGGACGCCGAGGGCAAGCGTGCGCGGGTCTGCAAGCACTGCAACGAGCTCATCACCGACTGACCATGATCCCCGTGGGTCGGAAATCCACGGACTGGAGGAATCCCAAGTGGCCAAGCAGAGTGTGGCACCCGGAAAGGCTCCGGCCAAGACCAAGGGGCCGAAGCAGGAAAAGAAGCGCGAAGGCGAGATGGCGCAGGGCGGGCGACCGCCGGTCGCAGATCTCAAGCTGAAGGCTCGCTTCCGCAGCGAGATCGCCCCGGCGCTCCGCCAGAAGTTCAACTATTCGAGTCCCATGATGATCCCGCGGCTGGAGAAGGTCGTGGTCAACATGGGAGTCGGGGAGGCCATCGGCAACCCCAAGGCGCTGGAAGGCGCCGTTGCCGACCTCCGGGCCATTACCGGCCAGGCGCCGGTGGTGACCTCAGCCCGCAAGTCGATCTCCAACTTCAAGCTTCGCGAAGGTGCCAAGATCGGTGCCAAGGTCACCCTGCGGGGGGACATCATGTGGGCCTTCCTTGAGAAGGTGTTCAACGTGGTCCTGCCCCGCATCCGTGACTTCCGCGGGCTCTCCTCCCGCTCGTTCGACGGCCGTGGCAACTATTCGTTCGGCCTGAAGGAGCAGATCATCTTCCCCGAGATTGACTACGACAAGGTCGACAAGGTGCGCGGCATGGACATCGTGATCGTGACCACCGCCAGGACCGACGACGAGGGCGCCGAGCTGCTGCGCCAGTTGGGTTGCCCTCTCCGGGCCCAGTAGCGGGTCAGGCTTTCCCAATGCCGCCCCGGATTCAGGCGCACCCTGCGGTGCGCTGGAAAGAGTTGTAAACGGAGGAACGAGATGGCTACCACCGCACAGGAGGCGAAGGCCGAAAGGCGCCCCAAGTTCAAGGTTCGTGCTGTGAACCGCTGCAAGCTTTGTGGCCGCCCGCGCGCTCATCTTCGCAAGTTCGGTCTTTGCCGCATCTGCTTCCGGGAGAAGGCCCACCTCGGCCAGGTCCCGGGAGTCACGAAGTCCAGCTGGTAAGACCGTTCTTCCCCCCCCAACGCGGGGAGGCGTGTCGCCTCCCCGCGCGCGCCGGCCCGGAGGGATTGCCGGAGCCAGGCGGCCTTTAGCCCAGGAGGAATAGAAATGCCCACCACCGATCCCATTGCCGACATGCTCACCCGCATTCGGAACGCCAATTCGGCTGTTCACGACCAGGTGGACATTCCGGCTTCCAAACTCAAAGAACAGATTGCCAAGGTCCTCAAGCGTGAGGGCTTCATCAAGGACTTCCAGGTCATCCAGACCGGCGTCCAGGGCGTGATCCGGGTCTTCTTGAAGTATGGCCCCGAGCGCGAGCGCGTGATCAACGGGATCAAGCGTGTCAGTCGCCCCGGTCTCCGCGTCTACGTGGGAACCGAGGAGATCCCCCGCATCTTTGGCGGGCTGGGAACCGTCGTCATGTCTACTCCGAAGGGTGTCCTGACCGGCAAGCAGGCACGTCGGATGGGCATCGGAGGCGAAGTCCTCGCCTACGTCTGGTAGCCTTGTCCCGGGCGGCGGTGCCGCCGCGGGGATGGTCTTCAGGAGGAGAGTCATGTCCAGAATTGGCAAGTTGCCGATCGACCTCCCGAAAGGGGTCGACGTCCACGTGGAACCCGGACTTGTTCGGGTCAAGGGTCCCAAGGGCGAGATGAGTCAGCAAATCCATCGCGATCTGGAGATCCGGATCGAGGGTGGGACGCTCGACGTCGTCCGTCTGAATGAAGAGCGCGAGACCCGCGGTCAGCATGGCCTGGCCCGGACGCTCATCCAGAACATGGTCACCGGAGTGACAACCGGCTACAAGGTGTCCCTGGACATCGTCGGAGTCGGTTACCGCGCAGCCCGGGAGGGCGAGGGGCTCACCTTGGCCCTGGGCTATTCGCATCCGGTCAAGGTCGACCCGATCCCCGGGATCGAGTTTGAGGTTGAAGTGGATGCCCGGGCCAAGGTCAACCGGATCCACGTCAAGGGAATCGACAAGCAGCAGGTCGGTCAGGTTGCAGCCAACCTGCGCGGCTTGCGTCCGCCTGAACCCTACAAGGGCAAGGGCATCCGCTACGTCAACGAGGTCATCCAGCGCAAGATGGGCAAGGCCGGAAAGGCTGGGAAATAGGTCATGATCAAGAAGGATTCCCGCAACACCCTTCGCCTGCGTCGGCATCGGCGCGTGCGCAAGACCGTGTCCGGCTCGACGCATCGTCCGCGCCTGGCGGTCTTCCGCAGCAGCAAGCACATCTACGCCCAGGTCATCGACGACCGTTCGGGCACGACCCTGGTCTCGGCCAGCTCGCTCGAGCCGGCGCTGCGCAGCGAGAGCTTGAAGCCTCTGGACCTGGCGCGTCGCGTCGGCGAATTGTGTGCCGAGCGCGCGTCCGAGAAGGGCGTGACCGAGGTGGTCTTCGATCGCGGCGGTTACCAGTACCATGGCCGGGTTGCGGCTCTGGCCGATGGCGCTCGCGAGAAGGGTCTTGAATTCTGAGGCTCCTCGGGATCGGTCGGAGCTGGCGAGGCGCCTTCGGGCGTCATGAACTAGGAGGATGAGATGAGGAACCGTATCGACCCGACGGGTCTGGACCTGAAGGATCAGGTCGTCAAGGTCAACCGCGTATCCAAGGTCGTCAAGGGCGGCAAGAGGTTCTCCTTCGCGGTGCTGGTCGTGGTCGGCGACGGCAACGGCGTGGTGGGCGTCGGCCTGGGCAAGGCCGGCGAGGTGGTCGAGGCCATCCGCAAGGGGTCCGAGGAAGCCAAGAAGAACCTGGTTCGGGTGCCCACGATGGGCAACACCATCCCGCACGAGGTCATGGCGGAGTTCGGGTCGGCGCGGGTGATGCTCAAGCCGGCTGCCCCGGGAACCGGTGTCATCGCCGGAGGCCCGGTCCGCGCCGTTGTGGAGTCGGCCGGGGTGCGCGACATCCTGACCAAGTCCCTGGGCTCGGACAACCCGATCAACATCGTCTACGCGACGATGAAGGGGCTGACCGAGATCATGCATGCCGACGTGGTGGCCCGTCGCCGCGGGAAGACCGTGGAGGATCTGGTGGGGCGCAAGGCGGCCGCCGAATTGGCGGAAGCCGCTGCGGGTCCCGCACCGAGCGCTCCCGAACTGTAGTTCAGGGGGTGGCGCCGGCGGAAGGGCCAGCAGGATTGTTTCAGCCGTTGCCTCAACCGGCAAAGCCTGCGATGGCGGTTGCCGGGGGATATCAACTCAAAAGTGACTCCAGCCCCTTCTGGGGCTGATCTGGAGGATTGCCATGAGGGCCAATGATCTCAAATCGCCCCACGGCGCCCGCCACCGCCGCAAGCGGGTGGGTCGGGGCCACGGGAGTCAAGTCAAGACGGGCGGCCGCGGTCAGAAGGGCCAGAGCTCGCGCTCGGGCGGGACCAAGGCCCCGGGTTTTGAGGGCGGTCAGACCCCTTGGTATCGCCGCCTGCCGAAGTTCCGTGGGTTCAAGAACCCGTTCCGGACCGAGTATGCGGAAGTGGCGCTGGGGAGCCTGGAGGTCTTCGAAGAGGGCCAGACTGTCACTCCTGAACTGCTTCGTGAACGCGGCTTGATCAAGAACCTCAACCGGCCGGTCAAGGTGCTGGGGAACGGCACCCTCAGCCGCAAGCTGACGGTGGCCCTGCACGCTTTCACCGCGACCGCTCGCGCCGCCATCGAGGAGGCCGGGGGCAAGGTCGAGGTGATCTGAGGTGGCAGCCACCTTTGCTGACGCCCTGAAGATCGACGACGTCCGCAAGAGGATCGGGTGGGTCTTCCTGGGGCTGGCCGTGTTCGTGCTGACCATTCACATCAGCATGCCCGGGGTCAACAAGGATGTCTGGAACGCCCTGCTCTCGCGTGGGGAGCTCTTTCAGTTCCTGGGGATGTTCACCGGCGGCGCCTTGAACAACTTCTCGGTCGCGGCCATGGGCATCACGCCCTACATCAACGCCTCAATCATCATGCAGCTCCTGACGGTCGTGATTCCCCAGCTCAAGGACCTGCAGAAGGAGGGGGGCGACATCGGCCGGCGCAAGATCGGGCAATACACCCGGACGCTGACGCTTGTCCTGGCCACCCTGCAGGCGGTGTTCATGACCCTGTCGCTGGCGCGCTACTCGGCCACCTCGACGACGGGCGGCGTTTTCACCATGTCCGGGATCGGCTTCTACGTGATGGTCATCCTGGCCCTGGTGGCGGGCACGATGTTCTTGATGTGGCTGGGCGAGTTGATGACCGAACGCGGGATCGGCAATGGGGTCTCCATGTTGATCTTCGCGGGCATCGTCTTGCGCTTCCCGGACTACCTGCACGACACGTTCGCCAAGGCGGGCGTGCAGGGGGCGACCTATGTGTTGTCCCTGATCATCTTCATGGTCATCATGGTCCTGCTGGTGGCAGCCATCGTGATGATCCACCTGGGCCAGCGGAAAGTTCCGGTCCAGTATCCCAAGCGCCAGGTGGGCCGCAAGGTCTACGGTGGGCACTCGACCTACATCCCGATCCGTGTCAACAACGCGGGCGTGATCTCCATCATCTTCGCCATCTCGATTATGTACCTGCCGAACACGTTCGCGCAGTTTCTGGTCGAGCCGGCGCAGAACAATCCCTGGCTCCTGAACGTGTTGCACTTCATCAACGCGATCTTCGATCCACGGACCTGGTTCTACAACCTTCTGTATGCCGGTTTGGTGATCTTCTTCACCTACTTCTATTCTGCCATCACCTTCAATATTCAGGACGTGGCGGATAACATGAAGAAGTATGGTGGCTTTATTCCTGGGATTCGCCCAGGTCGTCCGACGGCTGAATACCTCGAGCGCGTGCTGTCCAGGATCACCCTGGTCTCGGCTCTGTTCCTGGCTTTCATTGCTGTGGCGCCGACCTTCATCATGCAGCTCACAGGGGTCAACACCTTCTTCCTTGGTTCAACCTCGCTGCTGATCATCGTCGGTGTGGCCCTAGACACCATGCAGCAGATCGAGGCCCGCCTCGTGATGCGGCACTACCAGGGTTTCATGAAGTAGAAGACGTTTCGCCTGCGGCGACGAGAGCCGCCGCAGGCGAGACCGGCTTCGTGGACCCGCCGGGAGGAGGTGGCCATGAGGTTGGTCCTGCTGGGAGCCCCGGGGGCCGGGAAGGGAACCCAGGCGGGCGTCTTGGCTCGTCGCTATGACGTCCCGCACGTGTCGACCGGGGACATGCTTCGGGAGCACGGTCAGCTCGGGACTCCCCTGGGACTGAAGACCGCCGGCTTCATGCAGTCCGGACACCTGGTCCCGGACAACCTCGTCCTGGAGATGGTCGAGGAACGCCTGGCTCGTGCGGACGCTCGGCGAGGGTTCGTGTGTGACGGCTTTCCCCGCACGCTGCCTCAGGCCGAGTCCTTCGCACAGCGCCTGGCGTCGCGCGGGTTGGCCCTGGACGGAGTGGTTTTGTTGGAAGTTCCCTTCCAGGCCTTGATTCGACGGCTGTGTTTGCGTCGGGTGTGCCCCCGGTGTGGAGCCGTGTATCATCTGGAGGACCGTCCACCCCGGCAGGTGGGGCACTGTGACGCCGACGGGAGTGTTCTTCTGCACCGCGAGGACGATCGCGAGGAGGTCATCCGCGAGCGCCTCGAGGTGTATCATCAGCAGACGGCTCCGTTGGTGGCCTTTTATGAAGAGGCCGGTTTGTTGCTCCGGGTCGACTCGGCGCGGCCCGTCGAGCTCATTCGAGCCGACCTGTACGAGATTTTGGACCCTTTGTCTGAACGTTCTGGAGACACGCGATGATCCGGTACAAGTCCGAGAGCGAGATTGAAGCCATCCGCCACGGAGGGAGGATCCTCCGCCAGGCGCTGGATCTTGTGAACCGGCATTGCGTTCCCGGAGTGCGGACCCAGGAGCTTGACCAGATGGCCGAGCAGTACATCCGCGACCAGGGGGGCAAGCCGTCGTTCAAAGGGTATCGGGGCTTCCCGGGGAGTCTGTGCATCTCCGTCAACGAGGAGGTGGTCCACGGGATTCCTGGACGGCGCAAGGTGCGCCAGGGCGACCTGGTCAGCGTCGATTGTGGCGTCACCTGGGAGGGGTTCGTTGCGGACTCGGCGACCACGATCGCCGTGGGCGAGGTCGAGCCCGAGCTGCAGAAGCTGATGGATGTCACGCGTGAGGCGCTCTATCTCGGGATCGATCAGGCCCGACCGGGACGCTTCATCCGCGACATCTCCAAGGCCGTCCAGGACCACGTGGAGAAGCATGGGTTCACCGTCGTGCGCGATCTGGTCGGCCACGGGGTCGGCTATTCGGTTCACGAGGAACCTCAGGTGCCGAATTTCGTCGGCCCTCGCAAGGGGCCCAAGATTCTGCCGGGGCTGGTGATCGCGATCGAGCCCATGGTGAATGTCGGAACCAGTGACGTGGTGATGCTGGAGGACCGGTGGACCATCGTCACGAGGGACCGTCTGCCCTCGGCCCATTTCGAGCACACCATTGCCGTGACCGAGAATGGGCCAAGGATCTTGACGAACGGAGATTGACCGCTTAGAATGGGCGGGCGCCATCGGGATGCGGGCGAGGATTTGCCATGCTCAAGTCCAGGGGGCGTGCGTGTTCTGGTCAGCCTCTTCAGAGGGGACCTGGACGAGGACCCGAGGCTGCCCGGTGGGGGTTCCCGCCAGGTGGCGGTGTTCCACCCGGTTGGAGGGGCCCGCGTTGTGCGGGTGGACTCCGGCGGTCAATCAGAAAGAGGCGGGACTGGTGGAGGTCGACGGCACCGTTGTCGAGGCCTTGCCCAAAGGGATCTTCCGAGTGGAGGTTTCCGGTGGGCGCCAGGTACTCGCCCACGTGGCGGGAACCGAGCGGTTGCGGCTGGTTCGCATCCTGCCGGGGGATCGGGTTCGGCTCTCGCTTGCTCCCTATGATCCGGGCCGGGGTCGGATCATCGATCAGCTCAGGTAGTTAGCCGGGAGGAACAAACTATGAAGGTCAGGCCTTCAGTCAAAGTGCGGTGCGAGAAGTGCCGCGTGATCCTGCGCAAGGGCCGGGTTCGGATCATCTGCTCGAACCCCAAGCACAAGCAGGTCCAGGGATAGGAGGATTCGATCCGTGGCCAGAATCGCAGGCGTCGACCTGCCGAGAGATAAGGGCGTCGAAGTCGCCCTGACGTACATCTTCGGCATCGGGCGCACCACCGCCAGCAAGATCGTGGAAGACGTGGGGCTGAACCCCCTGACTCGCGTGCGGAACCTGACCGAGGAAGAGGTCGGCCGTCTCCGTGACACCATCGAGCGTCAGCATAAGGTTGAAGGGGATCTCCGCCGGGAGATCACCCAGAGCATCAAGCGGCTCATCGAGATCAACTGCTACCGGGGCGTCCGGCATCGCCGGGGTCTGCCTGTCCGGGGTCAGCGGACCAAGACCAACGCGCGGACCCGCAAAGGTCCCAAGCGCACGGTCGGCCGCCGCAAGAAGGGTTAGGGTTCGTCGCCATGGCCAAGAAGCAGGGCCGCGTCCGCGGCCGCAAGAAGATCAGCAAGAACGTCCCGCGTGGGGTGGCCCACGTCCAGTCGACGTTCAACAACACCGTGATCACCATCACGGATCCGACGGGGAACGCGATCGCGTGGTCCTCCGCCGGCGCGAACAACTTCAAGGGTTCGCGCAAGAGCACGCCGTTCGCCGCGGGTGTGGCTGCCGAGAAGGCCGCCCAACTGGCTGCGGAACACGGGATGCGCTCGGTGGAAGTCTACGTGAAGGGGCCTGGATCGGGCCGGGAAGCGGCCATCCGGTCGCTGCAGGCCGCTGGTCTGGAGATCACCCTGATCCGCGACGTCACCCCGATTCCGCACAACGGCTGCCGCCCGCCGAAGCGTCGGCGCGTGTAGCAGGCCGGGCGGGCCGACGCCCCCTGCGGGGGTGCACCGATTGGTTGGTAGGAGGAATCACCAGTGTCCAGGTATACCGGGCCGGTTTGCAAGCTCTGCCGGCGTGAACAGACCAAGCTGTTCCTGAAGGGGGAGAGGTGCATGACCCCCCGCTGCGCCATTGAGCGCCGCAACTACCCGCCGGGCCAGCACGGCCCGGGTCGCCAGCGCAAGATGACCCAATACGGCATGCAGCTTCGCGAGAAGCAGAAGCTGCGCCGGATCTATGGGGTGACGGAGCGCGTGTTCCGCAACTACTTCGCTCGGGCCAACCGCCAGGGCGGGATCGCGGGCGAGAACTTCCTGCGCATTCTCGAGCGCCGTCTGGACAACGTGGTCCATCGCCTCGGGTTCGCCGGCTCGCGGTCGGCCGCCAGGCAGCTCGTGGCTCACGGCAACATCCTGGTCGACGGCCGGAAGGTGGACATCCCCTCCTTCCTGGTCAAGCCCGGGATGGTGGTGGAAGTCAACCAGAAGCTGGAGAACAACCCGGGGGTCCAGGAGGCCCTGCAGCGCGCCCGGCTCGGTCACGTTCCGACGTGGCTGGAGCTGGATGCGGTCGCCTCGCGCGGCAAGGTGGTCTCCCTTCCCAGCCGGGGCGAGATCGACACGGCGGTGGACGAGAAGGTCATCGTCGAGTTCTACTCCCGGATGGGCGGCTAGTCCAGACCGCACCCCGGGGACCCACGCCGCTTGCCGCCGGTTCGGGCGGTGGGCGGCGTCGGGCGCTTCCCGGGGACCAGATTCGAGGTGAAGTTCATGCTGGAAACGATGCTGACGCTGGACGTCGTTCCCGAAGTCACGGTGCCCGAGATCCGGGTCATCGGAGATTCGAAGTTTGTGGTCGAGCCCCTGGAACGGGGCTACGGGATCACGCTGGGCAACTCGCTGCGCCGGGTGCTGCTCTCATCCTTGACCGGTGCGGCCGTCACCCACCTGCGGATTGACGGGGTCCTGCACGAGTTCTCGACGATCCCGGGTGTGGTCGAGGATACCACCGAGATCATCCTCAACCTCAAGAAGCTTCGTCTGCGGCTGATGACGGACAAGCGCAAGCTGCTCCGCCTGGAGGTCAGTGGGCCGGGCGTGGTCACGGCCGCCGACATCCTGCCGGACCCCGAGGTCGACATCCTGAATCCGGACCTGGTGATTGCCCATCTGACCACCAAGGACTCCCGTTTGGGAATGGACCTGCACGTGGCCACTGGCACCGGGTACGTTCCCGGAGATCGGCAGAACCTGGCGGATCAGAGCATCGGGGTCATTCCCATCGACTCGATTTTCAGCCCGGTTGTCAAGGTCAACTATGAGGTGCAGGACACCCGGGTGGGTCAGAGGACGGATTTTGACCGGCTGGTGATGGAAGTCTACACCGACGGCAGTCTCCGGCCCTACGAGGCGGTGGCCAAGGCGGCCGCGCTGCTGCAGGAGCACCTGGTCCTCTTCGCCGGCCTGCAGGCTCCGACGGAGGGGCCTCCCAAGGAGGCGCCGGCTGGCGGGGGACAGGATGGGACCGTCATCGAGGACCTCAAGTTGTCGGTCCGTTCGTTGAACTGTCTGAAGCGTGCAGGGATCCTGTACGTCGGCGAACTCCTCAACTACAGTGAGGAGGACGTGATGAAGTTGAAGAACTTCGGACAGAAGTCCCTCGACGAAATCAAAGAGAAGCTGGCTGGGCGGGGTCTCTCGTTGCGGCCCAGCACCCCCGAATGACTGGCGGACTTCCTCGCACCTCGGGGCGATGCCCTGAGGACGTGACGGGGTCCAGAATCGAGATTGAGGAGTAACTCCGATGAGGCACAAAGTTCGTAGCCGGACCCTCGGAAGGCAGACGGGGCACCGTCTGGCCATGCTGCGGAATCTGGCCACCTCGCTTCTGCGCCACCACCGGATCACCACCACCGCAACCCGGGCCCGTGAGGTGTCCCGGATGACGGAGGAGTTGATCACGCTGGCGCGCAAGGCGCACCAGGCGTCGGATGCGTCGGACCGGCTGGCCTACAAGCGCCGGGTCTTCCAGGTCATTCACGACCGTGACGTGGCGCAGGAGCTTTTCGACGTGCTCGGCCCGCGCTATGCCGATCGGCATGCGGCGGCCAAGAGCGGCGGATACACCCGGATCCTTCGGGTGGGTTCCCGCAAGGGCGACGGGGCCCCCATGGCCTTGATCGAACTGGTGCAGGACTAACCATCCTGTCGGGATTTCCGTTCCGGACGCCTCGAGCTCATGCTCGGGGCGTTCTTTGCGTTGCCGCTGTTGGGGCGGCAACATCAGGGAGCCAGTCCACTCGATGATCGAGATCCACGGTCTGGTGCATCGCTTCGGCGAAGCACCAGAGACCACCGAGGCCTTGAGAGGGATCGACCTCGCGGTGGGCGAGGGAGAGTTCGTTGCCCTGCTGGGTCCCAATGGATGCGGGAAGACGACTCTGGCCAAACATCTGAACGCCCTCCTGCTCCCGACCGAGGGGGAGGTGCTGGTGGACGGGCGGTCCACATCGGACCCCGCCGAGCTGTGGGAGATCCGCAGGCGGGTGGGGATGGTGTTCCAGGACCCGGATCGTCAGATGGTGGCGTCGGTCGTCGAGGAAGAGGTCGCGTTCGGTCCGGAGAATCTCGGGGTACCCCCGGCGGAGATCCGACGGCGGATCGGGTGGGCTTTGGAGGCTCTGGGGATTCAAGCATTGCGTCGCGCCGAGCCGAATCTGTTGTCGGGCGGCCAGAAGCAGAGGGTGGCGATCGCCAGCGTCCTGGTCATGGAGCCGCGCTACCTGGTCATGGATGAACCCACGGCCATGTTGGACCCGCTGGGCCGCAGGGAGGTCCTACGGGCGGTCCATGACCTCAGGTCCAATCTGGGGTTGACCGTGCTGTACGTCACCCACCACATGGAGGAGGTCCTGCAGGCGGACCGGGTCGTCGCGCTGCAGGAGGGTCGGGTCGCTCTGCAGGGGGCGCCGTCGGAGGTCTTCGCGCGCGTCGAAGAGCTGCGGAACCTGGGGCTGGACATCCCCTCGCACGTGGAACTGGCCTGGAGACTTCGCGCGGCGGGTCTGGATCTCCCCGAGGGTCTGGTTGGTGAGGAAGTCCTGGCCGAGGCCGTCCTGAGGCGGTGGAGGGAGCTGCAGTGAGCACTTCGCTCCTCGAGATCTGCGACCTGGTTCATGTCTACATGCCCGGGACCCCCTTCGAGCGTCGCGCCTTGGATGGAGTCTCACTGCGGGTCGCCCCCGGGGAGGCCTTGGGATTGGCCGGGGCCAGCGGGAGCGGCAAGTCCACCCTGGCTCAGCACATGAACGGCCTGCTCCGACCCACGGAGGGATCGGTTCGGGTCGACGGGCTGGAGATTCCGCGAAGAGGCGGAGATCTGGGGGGCGTCCGCGCCACCGTGGGCCTGCTCTTTCAATTCCCCGAGCAGCAACTTTTCGAAGAGACCCTCGAGCAGGACGTGGCGTTCGGTCCGCGCAACCTCGGCCTGCCCCCTGCGGAGATCCGGGAGCGGGTCGCCGAGGCCCTCGATCTGGTCGGTCTGCCGGCTTCTCGTTTCGCTGGCCGCTCGCCCTTCGCGTTGTCCGGGGGAGAGAGGCGCCGTGCGGCCTTGGCCGGAGTCCTGGCCATGAGGCCCCGGTGCCTGGTCCTGGACGAGCCCACGGCCGGGCTCGACCCTCGAGGGGCGACCGCACTCCTGGAACTGTTGGCCCGGCTTCGAGAAGAGCGGGGGATGAGCCTGGTCGTCATCTCGCACCGCATGGAGGACCTGGCGCGCCTGGTGGAACGGATGGTCGTGCTGTCCCACGGCCGGGTGGTCGGCGACGCGCCCATTCGGGAGCTGTTGCACCGGACCGAGTGGCTGGGTGATCATGGCCTGGAGGCGCCGGCCTTGAGTCGGCTCAGCGCCCGATTGGCGCAGGAGGGCCTGTCCCTGGAGCCGGCGCCTTTGACGGTGTCGGAGGCGGAGATGGTCCTCAGAGGACGCCTCTGCTTGGGCTGAGGGGGAGCCGTTAGTTCGTTGTCCGCCTTCACGGCAAAGGTTCGCACCACTCCACAATGCGGCGGACTCCCAGGAACCGGCTGGCGAACCAGTCCGAGGTCAAGACATCTTCCGTGACGCCGCGGCTGGAGGAAGCATGGATGAACCGTCCATCGCCCAGGTAGATCCCCACATGGGACGGACCTGGTTGGTCGGTCGAAAAGAAGACCAGGTCCGCGGGCCGCGCTTCCGCCAGATCCACCTCCCGGGTGGCCTCGAACTGCTGGTCGGCCATCCTGGGCAGGCTGAAACCCGCCATCCGGAAGACTTCCTGGATGTACCCCGAGCAGTCCAGGGCGTCCGGCGTGACGCCTCCCAGGCGGTAGGGTGCGCCCTCCAGCTTCCTGGCCAGGACGACCACCTCGCTCCGCGACCGCGGCGCGGTGGCGGGAAGCAGGACGGCTTCGCCAGGAACCCATCCGCGTCGCCCGTCGGGAAGGGTCACGCCCAACCATCGGGCTGGAGGAGGGGTGGGGAGGGCCCGCGGGATCCACAAGGAGCCGCCGGTCCGGACACGGTCGTCGGTCAGCAGGTTCACCTGGCGCAGGTCCTCCAGGCTCACTTCGTATCGCCTGGCCAGGCCCCAGAGCGTCTCCCCCTTCTGGACGACGTGACGGGGCCATCCACCCGGAGGAGGGGGGATGTGCAGGGTTTGAGGAGGTCTTGCGCCCTTCAAGTCGGGGTTTGCCAGCAGCAAGGTCTGCACCGGGATCCCGTAGTGTCGGGCCAGGTCGCCGGGGTCTTCGGTCCCGTCCCAGGTCCGGGTGAACGTCGGGCAGGAAGTCGAGGCGAGGCTCGGCACCCCCAACAGCAGGGTCAGGACGGCCAGGAGAAGAAGCCTGGGCACCGGTTGCCTCCGATCGTCGCCCCTGTTCAGGTCGGGGTCGGATCATCAGGATTCAACCCGTTGGGGGGATTTACTTTTCGGCGCGTGTCGTGATGAACAAACCAAAGAACGGGTTGGAGCCCTGTCAGGGGACGTTGCCCGAGAGCATAGGAGGGACTGAACTGTGGACTTCTTGAAGAGGTTGGGATCGGCCGCGATTGGCGGCGTCGCAGGGTTCGTCGTCGGAGGGCCGGTCGGTGCCGCAGTCGGTGCCGGTGCGGGCTTCTTCTCCAACGAGATCAAGGATGGGGCCAAGAAGGTCTTCGGGACGCCGACGGGTGGCGGTCTGGCCGGAACCTTGATCGGTGGTGTGGCCGGTTTCGCCCTGGGTGGACCGATCGGGGCCATGATCGGGGGCAGCCTGGGCGGGAGCATCGGCGGGACCATCGGAGCCAAGAACCAGGCCGAGACGCTCCAGCAGCAGCAGCAGCAGCAGATGCAGCAGATGATGCAGTCCACCATGGGCAACTATGGGATGGGCAACGCGGGCATGGCGGGTGGCATGACCGCCGGGTCCACGGACATGAGCGCCTGGTATGCTCAGATGAGTCAGATGACCCAGGCCAACACGATGGCGTTCATGACCAGCTACATGACGTCGATGGGCATGAACCCCGGGGCCATGTCCGGCGCCATGGGAATGATGGGCTTCGGCAACACCGGCGGGATGACCGCAATGGCCGGAATGACCGGCAACATGGGCTACTATCCCGGCTACGGGTACCCGCCCCTCTTCATCCCGCAGCAGGTCACCACCAACGTCAACGGCACCCAACAGGTCCAGGACTTCCAGCAGTGGTACGGCCCGGTCCAGCTCCCGGTTCCGGGGCAGACGCAGGACGCCAAGGGCACCTTGGGCCACGACACCCTCAACCAGACCGGGGCCGCCGGTGGGGACACCCAGACGGCCAAGGGCGGCCTGGGCAACGACTCGATCAACCAGACCGGGGCTGGTGGCAACGACGTCCAGAACGCGTCGGGCGGTTGGGGTCAGGACACCATCAACCAGGCCGGTGGGGATGGGGACGACAGCGCGACGGCCTCCGGTGGTCTGGGGAATGACACCCTCAACCAGACCGGCGGCGCCGGGAACGACACCCTGAAGGCCGAAGGCGGTTGGGGTGCGGACACGGTGGACCAGCAGGGTGGGGCTGGCAACGACTCGCTCTCGGCCAAGGGTGGCCTGGGCAACGACACCATCAACCAGGCCGGTGGTTCCGGCAACGACACCATCAACGTGGCGGGCGGCGCTGGCAAGGACACCATCAACGTGGATGGTGGCACCGGCAACGACACCATCAACATCAACGGTGGGTCGGGCAAGGACACCATCAACTACACGGTCAGCGCCGGCAACGACAAGGTCCAGATCAACGGTGGAAGCGGGAACGACACGGCGACCATCAAGGCGCCGGCCGGCTCCAACTTCACGGTGGTGGACGCCAACGGCAAGGTCCTCTTCCAGCAGGGGACCGGCGGCTCGACCATCACGGTGGACAACGTCGACAAGCTGAACATCGTGGATGCCAACGGCAAGTCCTTGTTCAACAAGACGCAGATCTTCGGAATCTACATCTAGAATCCTGAAGAGCGCCTGACCAGGCCGTGGCCGGGACCTCCGGTCGCGGCCTGGTCCGTTTCTGGAGGTGGATTCGGCGCACGTTGGAGAGGAACCGGGCGGCCTCCCGGGAAGACCTGCCCTCATGCTTGCGCACACCCGTCTCGCCTTCCTGGGAAGTGGAGTCATGGCCGAGGCCATGCTCTCGGGCCTGTTGAATCAGGAACTCCTGCAACCGGACCAGGTGGTCGCCAGCGACCCTCTGGCCCGCCGCCGAGCGGAACTGTACGAACGCTACGGAGTGGAGGGGACTGCCGACAACGCCGAGGCCATCGAGGGGGCGGATGTCGTGGTCCTGGCGGTCAAGCCGCAGGTTCTTGGGCAGGTTCTGGCGGATCTCTCGGGCCATTTGGTACCGAGCCAGTTGGTGATCAGCATCGTGGCCGGGGCGACCCTGGACACCATCGCATGGGGGTTGGATCACCGCGAGGTGGTTCGCGTCATGCCCAATACGCCCGCGCGCATCGGGGAAGGGATGAGCGTGTGGACGGCCACGCCCGAGGTCTGCGATTCCGATCTGGAGCGGACCCGTTGCATCCTGCAGGCCCTGGGCAAGGAGATCTACGTCACCAACGAGGACGAATTGGACATGGCCACCGCCTTGTCCGGCACGGGCCCTGCGTATGTGTTCCTGTTCATGGAGGCTCTGGTCGACGCCGGCGTCCATCTGGGCTTCTCGCGACGCGTGGCCCAGGAACTGGTCTTGCAGACCGTCCGAGGCTCGGTGGACTTTGCGTCCCAGTCACGTGGGCACCTGGCGGACCTGCGCAACCAGGTCACCTCGCCCGGGGGAACCTCGGCGGAAGCCCTCTACCAGATGGAGAAGGGCGCCCTGCGGACCATCGTCTCCAAGGCGGTCCACGCGGCCTATCAGCGTTCGCGTGCCCTGAGTCGGCTCTCCGAGCCTCCCACTGTGGGGTGACCACCCATCGAACTGCTGCGCAACCTGACCCTGGGCCAGTACGTTCCGGGTGACTCGCTCCTTCACCGCCTGGACCCCCGTGCCAAGCTGGTCGTGACCGGAGGGGCGATGATCGCCCTGTTCATGGTCCATCACCTCGAGCTGCTGTTGCTTGCAGGCCTCGTGATCCTGCTGCTGGGGAGGTTGGCCTGCCTGCCGCTGGGTTATCTGCTTCGTGGTTTGAGGCTGGTCTGGATTCTGGCTTTGTTGACGTTCGTCTTCAACGCCACGCTGACGCCCGGGTCACCGATGACGGGACTGGAAGACCTGCCGGTCACCCGGGAGGGCCTGCTTCGAGGGGGAGCCATGGCGATGCGTCTCTTCCTGCTGGTGCTGGCCACTTCGCTGCTCTCCTTGACCACCTCGCCGATCCTGCTGACGGACGCGGTGGAGAAGCTGCTGGCGCCCTTCCGACGCTTGGGGGTTCCCTCCCACGAACTGGCGATGGTGTCGACCATCGCCTTGCGTTTCGTACCCACCCTGGCCTTGGAGACCGAGCGGATCATGAAGGCCCAGCTCGCCCGCGGGGCCTGCCTGGACCGCGGCAATCCCCTGGTCCGGGCGCGGGCCCTGGTCCCCGTGTTGGTCCCGTTGTTCGTCAGTGCCTTCCGTCACGCCGAGGATCTGGCCGTGGCCATGGAGGCTCGTTGCTACCGCGGTGGCGAGGGGCGCACCCGCCTGCGGGATCTGCATCTGCGGGCGGCGGATTGGTGGGGGGGCCTGGGTGGCCTGCTCTTCCTGGCCGCCCTGGTGGGTCTGGATCGATGGGCAGGTCGCTTTGGCTGAGCGCACCTTCCGATTGACGGTGGAGTACGATGGAAGCGCCTATTCGGGCTTCCAGCGCCAGGGCGGCGAGGGCTTGAAGCCCAGCATCCAGGCGACGCTGGAAGAGGCTCTGGCTCGACTGGTCAACCACCCGGTTTCGGTGCTGGTGGCGGGACGGACCGATGCCGGGGTGCACGCCACAGGCCAGGTCCTCTCGTTCCGAACCACCGCGGACCGGTCGTCTCGAGCGGTCCTTCGAGGGGCCAATGCCTTGCTGCCCCCAGACATCCGGGTTCTGGAGGCCGTCGAGGCTGGGGTCGGGTTCCACCCGCGTTTTCTGGCATGTTCGCGCACGTACGAGTACCTGATCCGGTCGGGTCGCGAGGGAGACGCCTTCTGGCGTCGCCGGGCCTGGATCCTCCCTGGGGAGCTGGAGGTGTCGGCGATGCAGCGGGCCGGCCGCTCGCTTCTGGGGGCCCACGACTTCTCCACCTACTGCTCGCAGGTGCCGCCGGGTGAGTGTCGGGTCCGAGCCCTGATGGACTGTCAGGTCGAGAGCTGGAAGGGGCCTCTGCCGGGCCCCCTGGGGCGACTGGACGGAATGGTGGTGGTCCGGGTCCGGGCCAATGCCTTCTTGCGCCGCATGGTCCGGATGCTGACGGCGGCCCTGGTTGAGGTGGGGCGGGGGCGTTGGACGGAGGGTGAACCACGCCAGCGCCTGGACGCCCGCGACTCCGGCCTTTCGCCTCCACCGGCTCCGCCCTGGGGTCTGTACCTGGTCCGGGTCGACTACCCGGGCTGAGTCGCTTCCGAAAGGACTCGGGCAGGGGGGCAAGAACCTTGGAAGACTCCGAAGGCCCCAGCAAAGGGGCGATCCGATACGGGAGGTCCGGCATGGCAAACCAACTCGAGAACGCTCTCGTCGAGGCCGGCGAGAAACTGGGTCAGGCGATGCAGAATGCTCCGGAGGGGGAACGGGAAATCCTTCGGGCGATGTACTCCAAACTGAACAACTGGGCTTCGGCGCAGGAGGATAAGGGAGACCAGACGGTCGACCGCTCGGCCTTTTTCGCTGCTGGAATCATCGCTCATGAGAAGATTCAAAGCGGGGCGCTGATCCAGGCTGCGACCGACTATATCGACAAGGACCACATGTTCTGCCGGAGCCGCCAGCAGGCCTGACCTTCCAGGACTCGGCTTCTGCGGGCCTCGGGGCTTCCCCGGGGCCCACTGGTTTCCCGGCTTTCGGACCGCGGGGAGGAATCTTCCTCAAGTCAGGGGAATACCTCCAGGTGTGGGACCAGTCGCCTCGGCGAGGCGACGATCGACCGAGTCGTCCTTCCTTCGGTCCCTCCGTTCTTCCATCTCCCCCTCCAAAAGTGCAGGGGGCTTTTCTTCACGAGGTCGGGTATGCAGGGAGCCGTTGATCCCATCCAACTGCGGGGAGCCCGCCACGGAATCCTGGTCAGCGTCCGCGAGGACGTTGATTTCGCGATTGCCTTGGAGGCTCTGCGGGGTCGGCTGGCCCAGGAGAACGGGTTCTTCGCCGGAAGCGGGGTCTCGCTGGATCTGGGCTGGCGTGAGCTGGGTGAGTCCGAGATGGAACGCCTGGAGGCCGTCCTGGCCGAGTCCGGGGTGGGGCTTCTGGGGATCATCAGTACGTCGTTGACGACCCGCGCTCGGGCCGAGGCCCGAGGGCACAAGGCCATCATCGGTCGTCTCGGACTCTCACAGCATCAAGGGCGGGCCATTCGCCGGGAGGGGGCCGCTCGCCCGGCTCGGAGTCCGGTCCCGGCGGACCCCGGGCCCCAGGCTCCGGCATCGGAGGAGGACCCGACCTTGATGGTGCGCCGGACGCTTCGATCGGGCCAGACGGTGCGTTACTCGGGAAACGTGGTGATCATGGGGGATGTCAACCCCGGAGCCACGGTCGAAGCCGAGGGAGACGTCGTTGTCCTGGGGAGCCTGCGCGGGCAGGCCCACGCGGGGACGGCAGGGCGCGAGGGCTCGGTGGTCGTCGCGCTGGCCATGCTGGCAACGCAGTTGCGCATCGGCGAACTCATCTGGGTGGGCGAGGCCGAAGGTCGCAAGAAGCGGGAGGCCACGCCGATGAAGGCCTCGGTGCTCCAGGGGCAGATCCGGGTCGAGCCGTTCTCGGCGTGAACCCTCCCGGTCGGAGGACCGGGATTCCCAGCGAAAGGTCGTGATATCGTGGGCAAGGTCGTGGTGATTACTTCGGGAAAGGGTGGGGTCGGGAAGACCACCTGCACCGCCAACCTGGGGGCAGGTCTGGCCTTGGGTGGTCACTCGGTGCTTCTGGTCGACGGCGACATCGGGTTGCGGAACCTCGACCTGGTCATGGGTCTGGAGAACCGGATCGTCTTCGACCTGGTCGATGTCGTCGAGAGGAAGTGCCGCACCTTCCGCCAGGCCCTGATCAAGGACAAGCGCTTCGAGAACCTGCATCTGCTGCCGGCGGCCCAGAGCCGCGACAAGGATGCCGTCAGCCCCGAGCAGATGCAGGCCCTTTGTGCGGAACTCAAGCAGGCCTTTGATTTCGTCCTGATCGACAGTCCCGCGGGGATCGAGCATGGGTTCCGCAACGCCGTGGCCGGCGCCGACGAGGCCATCGTGGTGACCAACCCGGAGGTCTCCGCCATCCGAGACGCAGACCGCATCGTGGGATTGCTGGAAGCGCAGGAGAAATCCAACCCGCGCCTGGTGATCAATCGCTACAAGCAGGACATGGCTCGTCGCGGGCAGATGCTGTCCATTCAGGATGTCAAGGAGATCCTGGGGATCGAGCTGCTGGGGATCGTCCCGGAGGACGAAGGGATCCTGAGCGCCTCCAACAAGGGGCAGCCCGCCGTCATGGACCGGGCTTCGCGGGCCGGCGAGGCCTATCGCCAGATCGTTGCGCGTCTGGTGGACCCCAGTTCCCCACCCGCCGGGATGCCCGCCTCGGACAGTTGGATGGATCGACTGCGCCGGGTCTTCACCGTCAGCGTCGGCAGTTCCGGGGCCCACTAAGGAGTCGGCAGATGTTTGATTTCTTTTCGTTCTTCAATCGCATCTTCGGAGGCTCTCGGGAGGATACCCGCAGCGCCGCTCGAGACCGCCTGCGCCTGGTCCTGGTCAGCGACCGGGCCACCGTGGCGCCTCATCTGATGGAATCGCTTCGCAACGAGTTGATCGAGGTGATCTCCCGCTACATGGAGATCGACACCCGCTCGATGCAGATGGGGTTGGAGCGCCACGAGGGGGCCATGGCCCTGGCCGCCAACATTCCGGTTCGCAGCGTGCATCGCTCGTCGGCCGAGATGGCGGCGGTTTCCCTGGCACCGCCCCCAGCCGCGCCCCGCCAGGCCCAGCCCGAGGCTTCCGAAACGGCCGACGCGGTCTCGGCTCGTCCTGAAGCGGCGACGGCGCGCCTTGAGAGTCCCCGCCTGGCGGCCCGGCGTCGCACCCGCAGGCACAAGCGTCGCCCTTGAGCTCAAGGTCCCCTGGGCGCCCGAGCGCCGGTCCCGGTCAGGGGCCGGCGCTCGCCTCATGCGGGCACGGTGAAGTGCCTGCCCAGTTGCGGTCCACGCTGGTGTTGGTAGTGTGAACCCAGGTCGGCGCCGTAGATTCGCTCTGGCGTCTTGATCAGGTGTTCGAAGACCATCTTGCAGATCGGTTGGCCATGCCGGAAGACCACGTCCTCGTGGGTGTCCAACTCCAGGACGGCCGGGGTGCCCTGGACTTCGCCGTCGCGACCATAGCCGAAGCCGGGGTCGAAGAAGCCGGCATAGTGGGACCGGTATTCGCCCGAGTGGATGTCATAGGCGACCATCTCGACGGCGAAGAGCGGCGGGACCCGCAGGAACTCGCGCGTGCACAGGATGTAGAAGCCGTTCTTGCGGAGCAGCACCTCGCCGTCACGCGCGCGCACCTCCCGAAAGTACAGCGAGCCGTCCTGCGACTCTGGGGAGGTCAGGTCCACAGGCTGTTCGCAGGGGATGGCCTCGAACCCCACCACCTCCGCGAGCAGATCGACGGTCAGCAGAAGCCCTGAATCCAGGACCGGCTCGTCCCGATGCCCCTGGGCATCATAGACCAGACCGATCTGTTGGTGGGCCATCTCCAACTCCAGGTCCGCCAGACGGTTCTCGCCGCGCAGGAACCGAGCCTGGTTGAGGGTGTTGCCGGCCTGGACGCGCAGGGGCCAGGAGCGGGGGGTTACCATCACGTAGGCCCGGCCGCGGTAGCCGGCCGGGATCTTGTCGAATCGGGGCAGCCCGTCGACCAGCGTGCGGGCCCAGACGTTCATCCGTCCGGTGGAGCTCTTGTTGTTGGTGTAGGCGTGGACTCCCGGAGGCAGGTTGAGTTCCTCCGCCACCTCAATCACGTAGGTCTGGTCCAGCTCCAGCACCCGGGGGCGGGACAGGTCCACCTCCTCCACCCCGTATCGCTCCAGGGCGCGGCCGATCGGCTCGTCGCGCAGGGGCAGGAAGGCCGCCTGGACCCTCCAGCCTCGCCGTCCCAGGCGCAGGTCCAGGCTGGCAGGTTGGATGTTGGCGGTCGGGACCGGGTCGACGGCCCGGATGTTTCCTCCCGCGATGAACTGTTCGATGATCTGGCTGGGGATCGCGCCGGCCTGCCGCATGGTGCCCGTCCTTTCCTGCCGCCGGGGGGCGGCCGGGAGTGCAGGGCCGGTTCGCGCCTCGTCGGGGTTTCCCTGGAGGCAGGACTGGCTGGCATCGAGGCGTAACCCTGCGATTCCGGAGGATTTCTTTGAACCCCTGGTGGCGCCGAATCGACCTGCTGTCGATCGCCTGCACGTTGCTGCTCGCCGTGCTGGGCCTGTTGATGATCTTCAGCGCGACCGGCCAGGCTGGCCCGGGCTCGGAGGTGTCGCGTCAGGCCCTGATGCTGGCGGTCGGTGCGGGCGTGATGGTCCTTGCCACCATGATCGACTACCGGGCGTGGTGGCGCGCAGCGCCTTGGTTGTATGCCATGCTGTTGGGTCTTCTGGTGGCCGTGCTTCTGGTGGGAACCGCGGCCAAGGGGGCTCAACGCTGGATCGACCTGGGCCCTTTGGGCGCCTTCCAGCCCTCCGAGCCGGCCAAGCTCCTGCTGATCCTGGTCCTGGCCCGGGTGCTTGCGGGAGAGGAGGAGGACGACGAAGAGCCGCCGGGTGCGCGCTTCTTCAAGGGCATGGTCCTGATCGGGCTGCCGATGCTGCTGATCATGCTGCAGCCCGACCTGGGAACCGCCATCGCCACGGCCAGCGTGGGCATGGCCATGATGTACGTGGCCGGCATTCCGCGGGCCTGGTTGCTGGGCGTGGTGGCCATGGCCCTGTCGGTCTTCCCGTTCGTGCTGCATGATTATCAGCGGGAACGCCTGATGGTCTTCCTCAATCCCGAGGCGGACCCCACCGGGTCCGGCTGGAACATCCTGCAGTCCCGCATCGCCATCGGCTCGGGCGGAGTGTGGGGGAAGGGGCTCTTCCAGGGAACCCAGAATCAGCTTGATTTCGTCCCCGAGCACCACACCGACTTCATCTTCACGGTCCTGGCCGAGGAGATGGGCCTGGTCGGCAGCGTCGTGTTGCTGATGCTTCTGGCGGGGCTGGTCTATTCCGCGTTCCGGACCGCACAGGCAACCCGGAACCGTTATGGAAGCTATCTGGCCGCCGGGATCGGGACCTTGTTTGCGGTCCACATCCTGGTCAATCTCGGGATGACGGTGGGGCTGTGCCCGGTGGTGGGGATCCCCCTGCCCTTCCTCAGCTACGGGGGAAGCGCAGCGATCACCACCCTGGCCGGGCTGGGAATCCTCAACAGTCTCTGGCTGCGGCGCCCTCGCGCGCCGGATTGAAATCTGGAGGTCTTGGTATGACGATCCGAACCGCAATTCGCGCTCCCCGGGGGAGGACCCTCACCTGCAAAGGCTGGCAGCAGGAAGCCGCCTTGCGCATGCTCATGAACAACCTGGACCCCGAGGTGGCCGAGAAACCCGACGAGCTGGTGGTCTATGGCGGAACCGGCAGGGCGGCGCGAAACTGGGAGTGCTATGACGCCCTGGTGCGCAGCCTGCGCCGTCTGGAGGGTGACGAGACCCTGCTGGTGCAGTCGGGAAAGCCCGTCGGAGTCTTCAAGACGCATCCTCGGGCCCCCCGGGTGTTGATCGCGAACTCCAACCTGGTTCCGGCCTGGGCGACCTGGGAGAAGTTCCGGGACCTCGAGGCCGCGGGACTGACCATGTACGGGCAGATGACCGCGGGTTCCTGGATCTACATCGGAACCCAGGGCATCCTCCAGGGCACCTATGAGACCCTGGCCGAACTGGCGCGTCAACACTTCTCGGGCACCCTGGAAGGGCGCCTGGTGCTGACGGCCGGATTGGGTGGCATGGGTGGCGCCCAGCCTTTGGCGGTCACGATGAACGGCGGAGTGGCCCTGGTGGTTGAGGTCGACCCGGAGCGGGCTCGCCGCCGGGTGGAGGGGGCCTACTGCGATCGCGCCACGTCGAATATGCAGGAGGCGCTGGACTGGGTCCGGGAAGCCCTGGACCACCGGCGGCCCTTGTCGGTGGGCCTGGTGGGCAATGCGGCCGAGGTCTTCCCGGAGCTCTTCAAGCGGGGGATCCGTCCGGACGTGGTCACCGACCAGACCAGCGCCCACGACATGCTGGGGGGATACGTCCCCCACGGGATGCCCCATGCCCAGGCCCTGGACCTGCGCCAGCGGGACCCCGAGGACTACCAGAGGCGGGCCTTCCAGTCGGTGGCCCTCCACGTGCAGGCCATGCTGGACTTCCAGAAGGCTGGTTCGGTCGTCTTCGACTACGGCAACAACATCCGCGCCCAGGCGGAGCGGGCCGGAATCGAGGGGGCCTTTGCCTTCCCGGGTTTCGTTCCGGCTTTCATCCGCCCCCTCTTCTGCGAGGGCAAGGGCCCCTTCCGGTGGGTGGTGCTGAGCGGCGACATCAAGGATCTGGAGCGGACCGATCGGGCGGTCCTGGAGACCTTCCCCGACGACGAGCCTCTGGCCCGCTGGATCCGCCACGCGGGCGAGAAGGTCAAGCACCAGGGCCTGCCCTCTCGAATCTGCTGGTTGGGGTATGGAGAACGGGCCCGGATGGGGCAGGTATTCAACGACCTGGTGGCCCGTGGAGAGGTCTCGGCGCCGATCGTGATCGGTCGCGATCACCTGGATGCGGGATCGGTGGCTTCGCCGAACCGCGAGACGGAATCCATGCAGGACGGTTCCGACGCGATCGGCGACTGGCCCATCCTCAACGCCCTGATCAATACAGCGGCGGGGGCGACCTGGGTTTCGTTCCATCACGGGGGAGGCGTGGGGATCGGCTACTCGCTGCACGCCGGGATGGTCGTGGTGGCGGACGGAACGCCCGAAGCGGCCGAGCGCCTGGACTGCGTGCTGACCACGGATCCCGGGATGGGCGTCCTGCGGCACGCGGACGCCGGGTATGAGCGGGCCGTCCAGGTGGCCCAGGAGCGGGGAGTCCGGATTCCGATGCGGGAATCCTGACATCCAGAGGTCGAGGGGCCGTCCCGGTCTGCCCTGGGACGGCCCCTCGACGGGGCTCCAGTCCTGGTTCCTGGCGCCTGCTAGAGCATCGGGTCGTGCAGCAGGGCCAGCATCCTGCGGGCCATCTGGTCCTCGGGGTCCAGTTGCAGGCATCTCTGGAAGCCGATGCGGGCCTCTTCGAACTCCCCCAGCTTGTAGCACATCAGGGCGTGGTTGTAGGCCGCCTCCTTGTGCTTGGGATCGAATTTGAGCGTGAGCTTGAACTCGCCCTTGGCCTGGTCGTAGAAGGTCTCGCTGTCGGCCATGGAGAGCCCCAGGGTGAAGTGGACGTCCGCCTGCTTGGGATCCAGGACGCTGCCGCCCTCGCTGGTGGGAGTCTTCTTCAAGAACGGGGAGAGCAGCCGTTCCAGGAGTGAGGGCTCCTTGGAGTACTTCGGCTTCTTGGTGAAGGCAGACTTGTCAGCCTTGGCGCGCACCGAGGACTTGGCGAAGCGCTTGGCCTGGAACTGGGGCTGCTTGTCGTAGGCTTTGCGCTTCGAGCTGTCGTTGAGGACGTTGTAGGCCTCGACGAGCTCCTTCATCTTTTCGTCGGAGACCGTCTTCATGTCCGGATTCAGGTCCGGATGGTACTTTTTCGACAGCATCCGGTAGGCCTTCTTGATTTCGTCGGGCAGCGCCGTGGGGGGCACTCCCAGAATCATGTAGTAGTCGCGCTTGGCCAACGCCGTGTCTCCCTTGGCTGGAATCTTCCAGTTCTATCCGATCAGGTCCCGCAGTCGTTCGGCAGCCTCTTGGTGCCGGGGATCGAGTTCCAGGACCCGCTGGTAGTGTTCCCGGGCCCGGTCACGATTTTCCAGGACTTCGTACAACTGGGCCAGGTTGAAGTGCGCCCCGGGGGTTTCTGGATCCAGGGTTGCCCGGCGGGCGAACGCCTCCAGGGCTTCTGCATTCCGGTTCAACTGGGCCAGGCAGATCCCCATGTTGTTCAGGGCTCGGGTGTCATCCGGGAAGCGCTCCAGGACGAGCCGATACTGGTCAATGGCCTGGGCCCAGTCTTCCTGGTTCATGAAGGTGTTGCCCAGGTTGTAGCGGGCTTTGGAGTAGTGGGGGTTGATCTCCAGGGCGCGGCGATACGCGCGACGGGCTGCGTCGTGGTCTCCCAGCCCTTCGTGGGCCACGCCGGAGTTGTTCTCGACGTCCGCATACCGGTAGGTCACCCGGATGTCCAGAACCTTCTGGAACTCCTGGATGGCGTCGTCGAACCTTCCCAGATCGAAGAAGAGCTCTGCCAGCTTGCGGTGGGCCTGGACGTAGTCCGGGTTGATGGCCAGGGCCTGCTGGTAGCAGGACAGCGCCTCTTCCGGGTCGCCCAGGCCTTCAAAGACCAGACCCAGCTTGAAGTGCACGTCGGGCCAGCGGGGATGCCGTTCGAGGACTCCAGCGTAGTCTTTGGAGGCCTGGTGAAGGATCGCGTCCAGGTCGAAGGGCATCTCCTCGGGGGGAAGCGGAGCGACTTCGCCGGCCTGCTTTTCGGTCTGTTCAGCCTTCTCGGGAAGGCCCATGTCTCGGAAGACACTGGCCAGGTTCTCCCAGGCCAGCATGTTGTGGGGCTCGGCTTCCAGCAGCTCCTGGAGGAGCTGGGCGGCTTGCTGAAGGTCTCCGGAACCGGCCAGGCTGACGGCCAGGTTCTGCAAAGCCCTTCCTTCCTGCGGGTTCCGGGTCAGGACGCGGCGGTACTCGGCCTGGGCCTCTGCGAATCGACCCGCAGAGTCCAGGACGTTGGCCAGGTTGTAGCGGGCCCGCTCGAAGTCGGGGTTGATCTCCAGGGCTTGCCGATAGCAGGATTCGGCCTTCCGCAGGTCTCCCTTCTGCTCGTGGGCGACCCCCAGGTTGTTGTGGACGTCGGCATATCGCCGCTCGATCTGCGTCTGCAGCAGCTTCTCAAAGTGTGCCAGGGCCTCGTCGAATCGACCCTGGTCCATCAGGACCTCGCCCAGCTTTCGCCGAGCGTCGGCGTAGTTCCGATTCAGACCCAGCGCGCGCCCGTAGGCCTCTTCGGCCCCCAACAGGTCCCCCTGGGCCTCCCGGGCTCCACCCAGCCGGAAGTGGACATCGGCCCACAGCGGGTACTGGGCCAGGATGGTGGAATACAGGCACACAGCATCCTCAATCCGCTCCTGGACCTCGAAGATGAAGGAGAGGTCCAGGAGGCGGTTGGCCTCCTGGGGGGTGAGTCGGCGACCCTCAAAGGACATCGCGCGCTCCCCGGGCGCCGGCCCGTCTCCCCCGCAGCGGCTCTCGTTTTCGTGCATCCAGATCCTCCCGGAGGGCGCTGTGCGCCAGGTCCGACTGCCCCTGAAACTTGACGTCAGATCGGCGCGGAGGCTCGAGCCTCTCGGGCCGGTTGGGGAAAGGGATTCTTGGGAGCTCGTCCGAGTCTGCCCCCAAAAAGCCTCCCCCGCGTTCGGCGCCGAACGGGGAAGACCTCCCCCCTCCATCTCGACAGGGGATTCTTCCCGCTCGTGGGGAAATGCCCGGCATGCTTGGATTCTTGGGAAGACGCGAGCGCTGGCCCTATCGGGAGCCCAATGGCCGGGTCGTGTTGAGGCCTCTGCAGGCCAGGGACGTGCTCCAGGTCCGTGCCTGGCTGCAGGACCTGGAGCTGGTGCGGCACGCCTTCGGCCTCAACCTTGAACCCGCCGGCCTGGAGCGGATCGCGGAGGAGTATTGCCGCGAGATCGCGGCCGGCAGGCGCAACGTCCTGGCTCTGGAGGCAGAGGATGGCAGGCTGATGGGCTTCCTGCGTTTCAGTCTGCGTCCGGGTCCCCAGGGGCTGGTGGCGCGGGTGGGGATCCTGCTGGGATTGGCCCGGGACCGCGGGCGGGGATTGGGGACCGAGGCCATGCGCCTGCTGCTGAGCTATCTCTTCGAGGTCCGCCGGGTGGCTTCCGTCGAGCTGGATACGGCGGACTTCAACCGGGCGGCTCAGCGCTGCTTCGAGAAGGTCGGCTTCCAGAGGCGGGTCGGGTTGACGCTGTTGGGCTCGACGCCTTCGCAGGGAGCCGCTGCCAACAAGATCTGGATGGAGTTCCCCCGAGAGCGCTGGGAAGGCCTCAGTCAGGGCCGCTAGTCCCAGGAACCCTGCAGGGTCGGCACGGAGGGCGAAGGCTGCGGCCTGGGGGAGGTCGCGGAGGCGCCCTGGCGGAGGATCTCCAACCAGAGCATCGCGCCATCCCGACCGGCGGCCAGGCTGTAGACTTCCGTGCCCGCCTCGGGGCTCTGGATCGTGGTCCATCCCGCCATCCCGGTCTGGCCGGGGCCGTCGGGAAGCGCAGGGCGGGAGCCCTCGAGGGGCATCCCGGGTCCCATGCGGATCACCACCCTTTCCTGGAGACAGGCCGCCTGCCCTCCGCGATGGCCTTCCCCTTGAAGGGAGGCCCAGGACGAGCGATCCAGCCAGGCGCGAGCCCGGGTCGCGTCCGCGAAACGGGCTTCCAGGGCGGCGGCCTGGCGGCCCTCCAGGGCCCTGGCCAGTTGCTCTCGCTCCTGCCCTCGGGTCAGGGGAGTCGCCAGGTTCAGTCCCAGCAGCTCCGGGGCCTCGGTCGAGCCCGGGTCGAGTCCCAGAAGGCCCAGGAAGGCCGGCGTCCCGGCCAGGGCCACCGGCGAAGCCGGAAGCTCGGCCAACATGTCGGAGACCTCCACCGGATCGTCCGGCAGGGCGGGAGTCGGCAGGGGCATCCGCGCGCTCATCCGGCCCGCGGCCGGGTCCCCCCAGGCCTCGATGCGGTCGTTCCGAGCCAGTCCGGAAGGCAGGTCGGGGAGGAGTTCGCGCAGTTCCCGGACTCGGGCCGTCAGCCGCAGAGGAGAATCCTCTGGACCGGGCAGGCTCAGGCGGGGGCCGGAGGCGGAAAGGAGCCGGTCGAGCTGGTCGGGGTCGCTGCAGAAGAGTCGGAGGTCCGGCCCTGTCCCAGGCATCAGCGCCGCCTGGACCGTCCGACCGGCGGAGTTCTCGACGGCCACCAGGTAGACCGGGGACGGTGCCGGCTCTTCAATGAAGCCCTGGCGCGAGTCGTAGGCCAGACGATGGTCGGGCCCCCGGCACTCCAGGACGTAGTCTTCCCCTTGTCGCTGGTAGAAGGTCTGTCCGCCCTGGGGGCAGGAGATCGCCTCCGAAAGGTGCTCGGGCCACGATCCGGTCTTCTCCCAGGAACTCTCCAAGCGGTCGACGGTCTGGGCCAGGTGGGCCCGGCAGGGACTGGGATGGGCGAGTGGCGGACCGGCGAGGAGGGCCACCAGCATCCGGTGGGAATCGCTGACCGTGGCCGGGGAGAGCCCGAAATCCTTCAGGAGTTCAGGACCTGGCCCGGGCAGGCGGCGCAAGGCCTCCAGCACGGCGGAGGGCTCCCCCTCAAGGACCATCGGAGTCTCCGCTGGAAGCAGCCTGGCAAAAGGTGAACGGTCGGCTCCCCATCGCCAGGCCAGCAGCCCCACCAGAGCCAGGACGAGGCCGGTTGCGCCCAGGACGCTCAGAACCCTCCACCAGCGCACCCGGCCTCGCCTGGGCGAAGGTCTGGGCGACCTGCGCACGAGGGGCCAGGGATCGCGAAGGCGGCGGCTCCTGGATTGAGGGAAGATCCGGTCAAGGCCCAGGCTCATGGGCGCAGGGTGCTCCAGACAAAAACCATGAGGCTGGAGGTTCCCTGTGCCGGCTTGAGTTTCCTTCGAGAATCGCTGGAGTCTTTCTCGATTCTGGTTATCGGGCGGCGCCCAGCTCGTTGTCCAGGGTCTGTTCGGGAACTCCCGGCCAGAATCGGGACCAGGTGACCAGGCCTCGGGTGCTGACGATGAACAGGTTCTGCCGCGGGCTGATCCCCGGGATGAACTCTCCGGCATAGTTCAGGGTCACCGAGCCATCTGCATCGTGCAGGACCAGCCAGTCGGGGAAACGGTCCGCCAGGGCCTGAGCAGGACCCGGGTCGGCGCCGACCACGGGGATCACCAGGAGCGTGGCGCCGTTCCTGGCTGCGGCCCCGGCCAGGCTGGACCCGGTCTGACCAGAGACGCTGCTGGCCTCTGGGAACCAGACCAGGACGGGGCCCCCGGTCCGGATGGCGGCCAGTGAGACCTGCCCGCCGTGAATCCGGGGAAGGTTGATCTCCGGCGCCGGATCACCGGGCCGGGCCGCCCAGGCCGTGGCCGGGGCCAGGAACAATGCCAGGAGAAGCGCCAGGGTCCGGATGTACCCGGTCATGCGATCACCTCCGGTCGGTGAGACCCTCGAAAGGGCTGGGAAGTTGCCGTTCGCATCCCTGCGCTTCGCCGGGGGACGGCAGCGTCCTGTGGCCCGGGTGGCCTGGGCCAAAGAGAGATGGGCGGCACCGAGCCCGGGGGGGGGAAGGCTCAGACCGCCCAAGAACAATCTCTTGAGACGGATATTAACTGACTGGTCAATCGGTGTCAAGGTCCCCCGGGCCCCTTCCGTCTCGTCGACGGCTCTTCGGATTGGAAGGAACGGTCCCGAAACGTCGAATCGATCCGGCATGTTCTTTCAAGTCATCTACGACGAGGACCTCGCGCAGGCCAGCTACCTGATCGGGTGCCAGGCCGCCGGCGAAGCCATCGCCATCGACCCCCGACGCGACGTCGACATCTATCTCCGCCTGGCCGACCACCACGGGTTGCGGCTGAGTGCCGTGACCGAGACCCACATCCACGCCGACTATCAGAGCGGAAGTCGTGAACTGGCGGAGCGCTCGGGAGCCACCCTGTACCTTTCGGACGAGGGCGACGCCGACTGGAAGTACGGGTTTCCGGGCGAGAAGCTGGTTCACGGCAGCGAGATCCAGTTGGGGAAGATCCGCATCCAGGCCGTGCACACCCCGGGCCATACCCCCGAGCATCTCTCGTTCCTGGTGACCGACGGAGCCGCCACCGACCTTCCCGGCTTCTTCCTGACCGGAGACTTCGTCTTCGTGGGCGACGTCGGCCGGCCGGACCTGCTGGACGAGGCCGCGGGCTTCGTCGATACTCGTTTTGGCGGGGCTCGTCAGCTCTTCGCCAGCCTGCGGGACCACTTCCTGACCTTGCCCGACTACGTCCAGGTGTGGCCGGCCCACGGGGCGGGAAGCGCCTGCGGCAAGGCCTTGGGGGCGGTCCCCCTGACCACCGTCGGCTACGAGCGTCAGGTCGGCTGGTGGTCCCGGATGGTCCGCGAGGGCGACCTGGAGGGCTTCACCTCCACCTTGCTTGAGGGCCAGCCCGATGCGCCCCTCTACTTCGCTCGGATGAAGAGGACCAACAAGCTGGGCCCGGCTCTGCTGGGAGAGCGTTCCCCCATGCGGGTTTTCGCTCCGGCTGAATTGCGGGGGCGGGTGAATGAGGACCTGATCCTGTTGGATACCCGCCCGGTCGCTGAGCACCGCGCGGACCATGTGCCCGGCGCGCTCTTCGTGCCCGAGGGCAAGAAGTTCGCCACCAACGCCAGCTTCGCCGTCGATCCGGATGCCGACGTCCGTCCCATCGTGGTCCTGGCACGCGACCAGGCTCAGGCCTGCTGGATGCGGGATCGCCTGGCCTGGACGGGCATCGACAACGTCGTGGGTTATGTTCCCTCGCTGGAAGGGCTCACGGCGGGTCCCTTGCCCCTGGTCGCTCCGGGTGAGCTGGCCCGGGTCCCGGACGCGCAGGTGCTGGACGTGCGCAACGCCAACGAGCATCGGGCCGGTCGAATCCCCGGCTCCATGCAGCTCGACGTCGGGCGCCTGGCCTTCCGGGTCGACCAGGTGCCGGCCGATCGCCCCGTGGTGGTTCATTGCCAGACCGGCAACCGCGCGGCCGTGGCGGCCTCGATCCTGCGGGCTCGGGGACGGACCGATGTGCGCGAGCTGGAAGGGAGCTATGAGGGCTGGGTGGAGGCCGGCTGCCCATCGGTTCCGGCTGAACGCTGAGTCGTCGGGAGGGGATTCTCTCCCTGGGATGGGAAAGGCCATGCCATGTCCTCTCCGCTGACCCTGGCTCCGTGGCTGACCCGCTACCACCGGCGCGACTTCTCCAGCGACCTGCTGGCCGGTCTGACGGTTGCCGTGATGCTGGTGCCCCAGGGCATGGCCTATGCCATGCTGGCGGGAATGCCGCCGGTGGCCGGGCTGTATGCGTCGACCCTGCCTCTGGTGGCCTACGCCCTGGTCGGCTCTTCGCGCTCCCTGGCCGTCGGCCCGGTGGCCATCGTCTCGCTGCTGACCCTGGCCGGGGTGGCCCCCCTGGCCAGGCCCGGCAGCGCCGACTTCATCGCCTTGGCGGGAGCCCTGGCTTTCATGGTCGGGGGCTTGCAGTTGGCGTTGGGCCTGCTGCGCGGAGGGGTCCTGGTGGCCTTCCTCTCGCACGCCGTGATCTCGGGCTTCACCTCGGCGGCGGCGCTGGTGATCGCCTTGTCGCAGGTGCACCACCTGCTGGGCTTCTCGCTGGCGGCCAAGGACCCCGTGCCTGTCCTGCTGGAGGCCTTCCAGCGCCTGGGTGAGGTCCACTCCACGACGCTGCTGTTGGGGTTGTCCTCCTTGCTGCTGCTGCTGGCGGGCCGGCGCTGGTTGCCTCGGGTGCCGATGCCGCTGGTGGTGGTGGCCCTGGGCACTCTCTCGGTGGCCCTCCTGGGCCTGGACCAGGGGGGCGTGAAGATTGTGGGAGCGGTTCCGGCGGGCCTGCCCCGTCCGGCTCTTCCCCAGGCCCCGTCCGAGGCGGTGTGGGCCTTGTTCCCCACCGCCCTGACCATTGCCTTCGTCGGTTTCCTGGAGTCGATCGCCGTGGCCCGCTCGCTGGCGGCGCGCGAGGCCGAGAGGGTGGACGCAGACCGCGAACTGGTGGGCTTGGGCCTGTCCAACGTGGTGGCCGGATTCCTGGCGGCCTTCCCGGTGACCGGCGGTTTCTCGCGCAGCGCCGTCAACTACCAGGCCGGAGCCCGCAGCGGCCTGGCTTCGGTTGTGACGGCCATCCTGGTCATGGTGACCTTGATGGCCTTGACCCCGCTCTTCTACCACCTGCCCCAGGCCATCCTGGCCTCCCTGGTCGTGGCCGCCGTGGTCGGACTGGTGGACCTGCGCGAGCCGCTGCGCTTGTGGCGGGTGCGCCCGGCGGACGCGCTCAGCCTGGGCGTCACCTTCCTGGCCACCTTCCTCCTGGGAGTCGAGGCAGGGATCCTGGTCGGGGTCGCCTTCTCCCTGGCCATCTTCCTGTGGCGCAGCGCCTTCCCGCACGTGGCGGTGATGGGCCGGCTGGCTGAATCCGAAACGTCGGGGGCCTGCGGGGTCTGGCGAAACGTCCTGCGCCACCCCCAGGCTCGCCCCCACCCGCGTCTGGTGGTGGTCCGCCCCGATGCCAGCCTGTACTTCGCCAACGCCACCTGGCTGCGCGACGTGGTGGAGCGGGCCTTGGCGGAGCGCGAGGAGGTCCGGGGCCTGGTGATCGATCTTTCGGCAGTCAATGACGTCGACGCCGTGGCCCTGGAGAGCCTCGAGGAGCTGATGCACGAACTCGATCTGCAGGGTCTGGAGGTCCATCTGGCAGGCATGAAGGGCCCGGTTGGCGACGTGGTGGCCCGGGCCGGCTGGCGTGAGCGCTACGCCGATCGGGCCTACCATTTGACCCTGGACCAGGCTGTGGCCGCGGCGGAGGCTGCCCTGGTCCGACGCGAGGCCCGGCGCGGGGCCTGAGGGGCCCACCCGGCCAGGGTGTCTCTCAGTCCAAAGCTCCGAGTTCAGCCCAGCGGAAACAGTCGACCAGGTGGTCGTTCACCATCCCTGTGGCCTGCATGTGGGCGTAGACGATGGTGGGCCCGACGAACGTGAAGCCCTGGGCCTTCAACTCGCGGCTGATCCGTTCGGCCAACGGCGTGGTGGCCGGGACCTCCTGAAGCGTCCTCCAGGTGTTCTGGATCGGCTGGTTCTGGACGAAGTCCCACAGATAGGGCCAGAAGGCGCCGTGTTGGTCGCGAATCTTCAGGAAGGCGCGGGCGTTCTTCACGGCCGACTCGAGCTTGCGACGGTTCCGCACGATTCCCGGGTCGTCCAGCAAGGCCTGGATCTGCGTTTCGCCCATGCGGGCCACCCGTTCAGGGTCGAAACCCTGGAAGGCCCTGCGATAGTTCTCGCGCTTGTGCAGGATGGTCCGCCATGAGAGGCCGGCCTGGGCTCCCTCCAGCACCAGGAATTCAAAGAGCAACCGGTCTTCCCGCACCGGGACGCCCCACTCGCGGTCATGGTAGGCCACGTAGAGGGGGTCCTGGCCACACCAGGGGCAGCGCGGCGGGCCCGAGGGAGAAGGCATGGTGGGGGGGGTCAAGGCATCCACCGGGGTGAGAGCGGGATCGAGTCGGGTTGAGGGGCGGACGGCAGGTTCACGAAGTCGGACTGCACCTCCAAGGTCACCGGATAGTTCGAGCCCGACTGGGGAAAGGTCTCCAGGAAGACCTCCCGGGTCTCCTCGGGGGCCAGCGACCAGCGCCCCAGGAGGTAGGGGCTGGAGCTGGTGGCGTTGTCCGTCTCGGCGAAGGCTCCGTCCACGAAGAAGTGCCCGCGGGCGGGGCCGCCCCGGGGGCGGAAGAAGAGTCGGGCCTCCCGGGCTTCGGAGGTCGGGTTGCGCAGAACCAGTCGCAGTCGGTAGACCACCCCGAAGTTCCCGGGATTCAGTTCACCCGTGAGGGGGTCCTGGGTGAACGGGGCGTCGCCCAGGGGGATGAAGCCGTAGCGGGAGCCCAGGTCGTGGGCGTGGGAGGCGTGGACCTCGGCGGGGAAGAGGCCGCGCCCGGTGGAGAAGGGGCCGGGTCCCGCCGGGGCCAGGTCCTGGTCCGGGGCTTGACCCTGTCCATCGACGGCCCGGACGGTCAAGTCCAGTTCGACCTCCCGCAGGGGTTGCAGCCAGCCCATGGCGCTGACCGTCTGGCCGGGCTTCATCCGCAGCCGCTCCAGCAGGACTGTTTCGCCCGCCCCCAGTTGCAGGGTGACCCCCTGCTGGTCTCCCATGCGCTCCAGGAAGCGGCGGGTGGCCAGGTGGCCGGCAAAGATCTCATCGGCCGAGGGGCCGACGCCCTCCAGGGCCAGGAAGACCCTGGCGGGGGCGTCGGAGGGGTTGCGCAGCAGCACCTCCAGGAAACGCTCGGGGCCCTGGGGCAGGTTGTAGTGGTGGATCAGCAACCGGACCGGGGCCGCCGGCAGGGCCTGATGGAGAAGAGTTCCCTCGGACAGGATCTTCTCGGGGCGGTTGCTCATCACCAGGGCACCGGCCTGGTAGATCTGGATGGGCGTGGGCTGGAAGCGGACCTCCACCTTGGCCTGCGCGGTCAGAAGGCCTGGACCGGAGGCCTGGACCTGGATGGGGATGGGGGCTTCGGGGCTCTTGGGGGGAACCTTCGGGAAGGTGATCTCCATCCGGGCGGCGGGATGCGGCCAGGCCCGGCTCAGCAGCACCCGGCGCAAGGCCTCCTGGCGGGGCATGTCGCCCGAGAAGGGCACGACCAGGTCGGTCGGGAGGCGGGCAGCCCAGGGGCGGACCACCACCGGAAGGTTGAGGCTGGTGTGGTCCCACGACAAGGTGATGGTGGCCTCGCCGCGGCTGGTTCCGGTCACGCGGACCTCGCTGCCGGCCAGGAAGACCTCGGCGACCGAGGGGTCGGAGATCGTCACCTTGGGAGTTCCGGACTGGTTGAGCCAGCGAGCCGGGCGCGTCTCCCCCAGGGGGACGGTCAGGCGGGTCGGTTCCAGGGTCGGGAGGGCCGGAGCCTTCCCGGTGCGGGCGGCCTCCAGCCGACTGGCAAAGGTCCGGGCCAGTGAATAGGGGGTTGTGCCCCAGCGCGCCGACTGCTGCTGGGAGATTTCCGCCAGCAGCTCGTCGCCGCTCCAGACCAGGGCCCGGTCCTGTCGGGTGGTCACCCGCAAAGGGAAATCCGCCCGCAAGGCCAGGTCGGCCGCACGCCGGCCCTGGGCAGGCGTGCCCCCTTCGATCTCCAGGGCCACCTCCGCTCCCCGACAGAGCTGGACGCGGACCGGATCGGAGAGGGCGCGCACGGTCAGTTCGGCGGGCCGGGCCATCAGGGGGGAGGCCAGCAGGAATCCGAGCAGGATCAGCAGGAGGGGTCTCAGGATCGCGGCTCCTTCAGGCGGTTCTCCAGATTGCGCAGCTCGTCGCGTTCGATCCGGTCCACGTAGGACCTCAGGCTGCGGAGTTCGGCCAGGACGTCCCAGAGGGCCAGGATCGCCGCCAGACCGACCAGGGCCAGGGTCCCCATCCAGTAGTGGAGGCGGGCCATGGCCTGCTCGGGGGACATCTGCTCGGGGAGCGTGGTCTCGGCGAACTGGAACATGGCGGCGATGCCCACCAGCAGGGCGGCGCCGAAGAGGCGGCGGATCAGGCGGGGCCAGGGGGGATTCCCGGCAGCCCGATGGGCCAGGAAGTACCGGACTTCGACCAGGGCCAGCCAGACGGCACCCCCGACGAGCAGGAGGGGAAGACCGTAGAACCGCAGCTCCATGGCCAGGACTCCTTTCCTGGAATACCGCCCGCATGGGGGGCGGTGGGTTCTCTGAGGTTCAGGCGTCGACCACCCGGAAGATCTGCACCGGGTCGCGGCGGCCGCGGACGAAGAGGGTTCGCAAGGGCTGCACCGGAACCCGGTCGTCCAGGCTCTCGGCGCAGATCAGGGTGGCGTCCGGGTGCTCCCGGGCCAGCATCTCCAACCGCTGGGCCCCGTGCATCAGTTCCTTGCGGGCCATCTCCTCCCACGAGTCCCCCGGCGCGCGCGGCGGAAGGCTTCCTCCGAAGATTCCGGCAGAGAGGGCTGGAGGCGGAGTCAGGGCATAGCGGCGCAGAAGGGACTGCACCCGGGCTCGCATCCGGCCCACCGCCTGGACTGCCCGAAGTCCCGGTTCCCGGCCCGCAAAGGCGGCGACGATCCGGGTTCCGTGGCGCTCCAGCAGCCGGCCGGAGTGGGCGCGCAGCGCTTCCTCCAACTCGCCCGAGAGGTCGGCCATCATGGCCGAGACCTCCAACGGGCTGCGGTCCAGCCCCAGGCGGGAGAGGCCTGGAAGGTCGGCGGTCAGCAGGCAGACCCGGTCACCCTCGGAGAACGGGCTGCCCGGCGCCGGCCGCACGGTCGGCAGGGCCGGGGAGGGGAGGCGGTTGGCCGTGAAGATCAGGGTGGACTCTGCCGACTCGACGGAACCCGCGGCCACGGGGGCCGGCAGGATCTCGCCGCGCAGGCGGGCGGCGATCCGGCGCATCTCCATGGCCAGGATCCTGGCGCTGGCCGGCCGCCGCGCGGGGTCCTTGTCCATCAGGCACAGGATCAGGTTCTCGACGTCGCAGGGCAGGTCGGGGTTGACCGCCCGGGGGGGCTCGGGCGCCTGGTGGACCTGCATGTAGAGCACGCTGGCCGGCTCGTCGGCCGAGAAGGGGACCATCCCGCACAGGAACTCGTACAGCATCACGCCGACGGCGTACAGGTCGCTGCGTTCGTCGGCCTCCTTGCCGGCGGCCTGCTCGGGAGCCATGTAGGAGCAGGTGCCCAGGGCCGTCCCGGAACGGGTCAGGGCTGAGAGCTCGGGGATGCGCAGCATCCTGGCCAGCCCGAAGTCCAGCACCTTGACCCGGCCATCCGGGGCCACGTAGACGTTGTCGGGCTTGAGATCCCGGTGGATGATGCCCCGGGAGTGGGCGTGCGACATGGCGTCGGCGATCTGGGCCATGAGTTCCAGCAGCTCGGCGGGGCTCGGCTTGGCCCGCCGGACGTGGCGACGCAGCGAGATCCCTTCCAGAAGCTCCATGACCAGGAAGGGGCGGTCGTCCTGCCCGTGGTCCAGGATTCGGACGATTCCGGGGTGGTCCAGCAGACCTGCGGCCCGGGCCTCCCGGGCGAAACGCCGGCGCGAATGCTCGCGCTCGCACAGTTTCCGACGCAGCAGCTTCACCGCCACGTCCTGACCGGTGCGCAGGTCCAGGGCCCGATAGACCGAGCCCATGCCCCCTTCGCCGATCCGCTCCTCCAACCGGTAGCGGCCGGCCAGGATCCTCTCGCTCATGCGGCGCGACCCTTCTGGAACCTCGTGTGAATCCCTTTCAAGTCAAGAACCCCAGGCATTTCAGTCGATGCGGAACTCGGTCTTCTCCAGCAGGACCTCCAGCTTCTGGCTGGGGATGGCGATCTTGACGACCTGGTTCTGGTCGTTCAGGAAGAAGAGCATGCCCTTCTCGGTCTCGTATTTTCGGGCCAGGATCTCGCTGCCGTCGGCCAGGGTCAGGTTCTCCGCGTCCCGGGCCTCCAGCACCAGTTCGCGTGAGCGCAGGTCTTCAGGGACGAAGACGTGCAGGGTCTGCTTCTTCTCCGGCGCCACGGTGTCGCCCGGCTTGGGCTGGGGAACCTGCCCCACAACCAGGGCCCACTGGGTCAGGAATCTCTGGTCGGTCAGGTAGGTGCCGCGGGCGAAGGGGACGTCGCGCTCCAGCGGGCGAGTCCCCCCCTTGACGGACTGGTGCAGGGTGTCGGCCTTGAAACGCAACTCGGTCTCGACCGGCACCGCGGGGTCCCCGGAGACCATGTGGAAGCGGACCGGCAGGCCTGCCGGGTCGACCAGCAGCTCCGACTTCATCTCCAGGGTCTTCTCGCCATCCTGCAGGGTGGCCTGGGCCTCGAAGGTGTAGACCTCCTGGTTGTCCAGGAACTGCATGTCCCCGACCCGGGCCACTTCGGTGCCCACCCTCTCTCCGTCGCGGAGGATGGCGTACACGCGCTGTTCGCCGACGGGCCAGGCCAGCTCGGTGTTGAAGTAGGCGACCTTGCGGGGGGCCCGCGGGGCGTAGTTCTTCACCTGGATGGCCGTGGACTGGATGTCTCCGCTCTCCCACAGGGCGATATGGCTGGCGCCGATCTGGCCGGCTTCGTTGGTGGTGGGGTCGAAGGGGGTCCAGGCTTCCTGGGCTCCCAGCCAGATCTCCGCCCAGTGGTGGGGCACGAAGTCGCCGTTCTGGAAGACCAGTCCGCCAATTCGCCGGGCAGGAAGCCCCGAGGCTCGAGCCATGGCGACCAGCAGCAGGGCGCGGCTCTCGGCGTTGCCCACGCCGCTCTCCAGGCAGAAGCGGGCCGAGGGCAAGGACAGTCCGGTCTCGATCTCCCCGGCCACGAACGAGTTCAGGCGGCGCGCGGCCTGGAAGGCGTTCTCGGCCTTCCAGGTCAGTTCGGCGGCCTTGGTGGTCAGCGGCACGAAGTCGCTCTCCACGCCGGGGCCGGGTTGCAGGTAGGCCTGAAGCTCCGTCGGGATCTCCCCGCGCAGGGGGAAGGGGGTTCGTCGGGAGACCTCCAGGGGAACCGAACGGACCACCACGCGGCCCTTCATGAACCCTTCCGCCATCTGTCCGGTGAAGTACTGCCGGTAGCCCGAGATCTGGTGGTCTGCGAACTGACCCCCGCGCAGGTTCAGTTCGACGTCGGCCTCCAGCGTGGTCAGCTTCTCGGGATCCGGGAAGAAGATGTTCGAGTGGCCGGTCTTGGCGGCCCACAGGTCCAGGCCGGGCACCTTGTCGATGCGGCCCACGATCGAGGGGTCGGAGCGCCGGAAGACCAGGCCGCGGCCGATTTCACGGATCTCCAGGGGCTCCATGTTGGAATCCAGGACTCGGACCCGGGCCAGAAGGGTTCCCTTCAGGTCGGTCACGGGGTAGACGCGCGTCGCCACCTTCCGGCCATTCCAATCCCAGCTCTCGGTCGTCGGGGCGTACACCACGACCTGTCCGCCCCCGCGGAGGATCGGGTCGTAGGCCGGAAGCACCCCGCCCGTGGAGGCGGCGCGGACCAGCAGCCAATAGTGCTCGGCGAAGGTGTCCAGCTCGCCCCAGAGGTTGTTGAAGATCAGGTGCGGCGCCGGGCCCTCGAAGTTGTGGAAGTGGGTCTGTTCGAACTGCCCCACGTGGTTGCGCTGGGCCACCATGGTGGGGGAGTAGACGCAGTTGACCTGCAGGGCGCCCTCGGCGGACTTCTGGACGCACTGGAAGGAGGAGGGCGCCAGGGTCTTCTTGTCGACCTCCAGTTGGGAGGAGAACTTCAGGTCCTGGACCCCGCCCACCCCGATCTTGATGCGGGTGGCGGAACTCAGCAGAAAAGAGGACTGGCCGCCCAGGGTCAACTGGCGGTCGACCGAGAAGTGGCTGTAGCCGACCAGCTTGCCGTCGTAGTCCAGGGCAAAGTGATACCTGCGCCCCACGGGCAGGTTGTTCCGCACCACCGCCGGGCCCTTGGGCATCGGCAGGGGGGCCGGGGGCTGGGCGATCGGCTCTTCGACCGGTGCGGCCGTGGGATCTTCAACCGGCTCGGAGGGGGGCGCTCCTCCTGGTTCCCCCGGCTCGGCCTGCTCCCCCGACAGCGGTGGCAGGATCAGGGGAGGCAGGCGATCCGGCACCAGGGGGTCCTGAGCGGCCGGAACGGCGGGGGGGGCCGGGACGCCCTCTTCAGGCCAGGCCGACAACGGCATCAGGCACAGCAGGGCCAGGATCGCGGCAAGCAGGGTGAGCCTCTTCATGGTGGGGGTCTTGCTCATCTTCTTGTGTAATTCAGTTCGGCGCCCCGGGTTTCTGGGGCTCACGGCGGCGCGACCCTGGCGCAGGACAGGTCGGGCGATCCGCACCGGATCGCCTCGGGGGAGCTCTGGAGGGGTCCGCAGGCGCCGTGATTCCTTGGAGAAGCACCGGTCTGGGGGAGCCGCGGTGAACAACGCAAGAACCAGACGGGACGCCCCGCCGGGTCCTCTGGCCATTCACCCACTCCGGTGAAAACGCGAAATTCTCGACTTTGCAGGGATCTCCTCCAGTTCGCTGGCGGGCGGGTGACGACTCAGGAGGCGGCGAAGAGTTCCTGGAGGTAGCTGAACATGCGCGGGTCCTCGGCCTGCAGGGTGGCCCGCCCCTTCTCCTGGAACCAGGCCTCGACCGACTCGGCGAAGTACTCGGCCGGATTGGTCGAGGCGTAGGACGAGACCATCCCCGTCCGCTCGGTCCGGAACAGGTTCCACAACTGGACCGACAGCGGCAGCTTGCGCCGGTTCTTCTCGCTGAAGGCGTGGTCGAAGGCGTGGGCGAACTCGTGGCGGGCCACCGAACGGAAGGGGCTGCCCAGCATCTCCTCGCCCAGGACCAGCAGGCGCCGGGACTGGTCATAGAGTCCCCGGACCGTGTCCCAGGGGCGGCCGTCGAAGGTGCGCTCGCCCGGAGCCACCACCGACATCCCGCGGATCCGGATGTGGGAGAGCAGCCGGTTGCGTTCCAGGACGATCAGGCGGACCCCGAAGGCCTTCACCTGGGCGACCAGTTCGGGGCCGAAGACCTCCAGCTCGCGTTGCACCATCTCGCGGACCTTGGACGAGGAGGCGTAGTAGATCATGGCATCGATCATGTCCCGGGTCGGCGAGGACGGTCGGGCGGCCCGTGGCCGGGGGGCTCCGGGGACATGGTTGGAGAGGGTGATGGTGCTGGGGAAGGCGGGCTTGCCCTCCGGTTCACCGGACTCTTCCTTGGTCTGGTTGCGGAACTCCTCAAGCCCGGCCAGCAAGGCCTGGAAGTCCTCTTCGGTGGCCCGGGCCTGTTCGGTGGAGCCCTTCCCCTCCGCGCGCATCCTCTTGCGCAGTTCCCGCAGGTAGGCCTTGGCTTCCGGTGAGAGGTTCACCGCGTCGGTGGTCAGCAGCAGGGCCGCCGCCACCTTGTCGTCCAGCTCGCGCAGGACGTTGGGCTTGACGCTGCGGGCGATCTCGCGCTGGATGGCGGCGATGTGACCCGGGTCGTATCGGCCGAGGTTCAGTCCTTTGATGTCCACGTCAGGATCATGATGCCATACCGAAGCATCCCTGCCAACATGCCTTCGCAGACTGGGTGCCGATCCTCAGGGTTGGCGAATATGTGTTCGATGGCAGGCAGGTACGAAGGCCCCCGATCTCATCCCCCGAGTCGGCCCCGGGGGCGGGGGCTCAGGCGGCGCGGGTCTCCGAACCGGAGGTGGCCGGCCCGCACCGGTACTCGGGCGTGGCCTCGCAGACCCGGTCTTCGCTCCCCTCCCAGTCCAACGCCTCTCCGTCCACCAGCCTGTCGTCGCAGTAAACCCGCCAGGGGGCACCATCCGCCAAACCGATCTCCCAGATGCGCGTCGCCGGTTCCTCGCCCTCCACCCGCATCGTGCCGCCGTGAAGGTGGCGCAGGTGGTGGGAAGCGCACGCAACTGCAAGGTTCTCGAGCTCGTCCGAGCCGCCCTGGGAGCGCCGCTGGATGTGGTGCACGTGCAGGTTGGTCCGGCAGGCGCAGCCTGGAACCTCGCAGCGGTATCCGGCCCGCTCCAGGGCCTGTTGGCGGACCCGGCTCTGGCAAGAATCCTCGGAACCCGCCTGGCGCAGGAAGACCAGGCACAGGATGTACAGGCACTCCTCTGATGTGAGCGCCTCATCGGCGTCTTGCCGAAGTCTGGCCTCGGCAGCCTGCAGCAGGCGATCCAGGGATTCCGGCAGGACCAGGCGCAGGCGAATGGTGGGAGGGGGCTGGGTGGCTTCGGGAGATTCGGGGGCTGACTGGCGGGTTGATTCGCTTCGGGTGCCGGGAATCTCGGCATTGGCCAGCGTTCCGTCGTGGGGCTGGGAGGCCGCCGCCAGGGTCCTCGCGCCGCTGGCAACGGCTTCCGTCGGGGCTTCCCCGCCAGGGGAAGAGTCCGGGGCGAGGGCGGGCACCGAGGCCGGCGCCGGCGCTGCGGATGTCTGGACTCCTTCCGGGGCGTTTCGGTCGGAGTCCGCCTGTTGGAAGGCTTGGGCCAGGTCTTCGAAGGTCGCTTCGAAGCCCTGCAGTCCAGCCTGCCGACGGAAATCGTCCAGGGTCTCATCCTCCCCCGGGGCGGTGCCCCTGCGATGGGACCAGGTGACGGGGAAGCGGGTCGCCAGGACCAGGGCGGCCTCGACCGCCTCCTCCAGGCGACGGCAGGTGTGCTCTTCGGCGTAGGCCACCCAGCTCTCGGAATCGGCCCGCCGGGGCAATCTCAAGAGCATGTCCACCTTGGTGGGCGACAGGCGGCCTTCGCAAAGCGCCTGGCGCAGCACGCCGTGCTTCTCCAGGCGCTGGTCCCGGGCGGTGGCCTGGAAGGCGGTACTGGCGGCGATCCCTCGGCTCTCCAGCCAGGCGCGGAAGGAGCGGAACCCTGCCTCGCGGTACAGCCTTCCCTCCTGGACCCGGCGCAGGATGCGGCCGCGCTGCAGTTCCAGGCGTTCTCGCGATGCTGGGAGCCTGTGTGAATACCGCGTCGGTCGCCTCGCCGGGTCTCTTGCACCCCCGCTGTGTTGCAGAAAGTCTCATTTGCCTCCAGCAAACCACGACTTTCTGCGCCTTGCGGGGTGCACAAGATCCCTCGGCGATGCTCGGTCCGGATACTCACACAGGCTCCCAGCAGCCTGCGGGCCAGACGGGTCAGCTTGCGGGGGCTGCGGGGGAGGTCCTGGAGCAGAAGGCAGGGGATTTCTGGGGGGGATTGCGCGCTGTCTGGGTTCGCATGATCTGCTCCGGCTTCGGCGCCATCCGGCCCTGCCTGTGCCCCCTCGGTTTGAGGCGCCGCGCCGCCTGAGTCGGCCTTCCCGCCGCTGGAGTCGGGCCTCGAGGGAGGTGCCGCGGCCGGAAACCGGGGATCGCGCTGGAAGGGAGGTGGAGCCGGGGCACCAGGCTCCTCGGCCGCTTCAGGTCCGGCCTCCTGCTTCGGGAGCAGACTGGCCGGGAGCGAGGGTCCGCCGTCGCCCTCCGCGCTCCGTAGCCATTCGGCCTTCGGAATCCCTGACTTCCGGCTGTAGGTCTGCAGGATGGGGTCCACCGTCAGGCTGCCCTCTGCCGCGGCCTGAAGCGGCCGTCCGGCCGCGAACTCGGCCAGGATCTGCTCCAGCACGTCGGCAGGCCCCAGGTCCCGGCCCTCGCGGCGCCGGGCCAGCTCGACCGCGGCAAGCCATATGGTGTAAGGCTCGGCCTCCAGGTCGTAGGTCCGGACCCGAGCGGTTTCCCTTTCGTCGCCCGGCCTTGAAGAACGCAGCGGCCTCAAGGCCCGGCGCAGCTCCTGCACCGGGAGGCCCGCGGCCCGCGCGGCCCATTCGGCGTCGCCAGCTTCGTCCAGGCGCAGCAGCTCCAGGGCGTGGGTCCGGGGAAGCCCCTCTTCCAGGAAGGCATGCCGCAGGATCGGCCGGCGTAGCAGCCCCTCTGCCAGGCGCACCGAGTCCCAGGCGGCGGTCGCCGAGATTCCCAGCTCCTCGCGACAGAAGACTGCGGGCGTGACGTGGCCCAGGTGCTTGTGACCTCCCCGGACCAGCGATGCGAGCACCTGCCCCAGCCGCACCTCGAGCAGGGGTCCGAAGCGGTTCAGTTCACCCAGGGCCTCCTCCATCAGGACGACCTGCCGGGCCCGGGAGGGCCGAAAGCCTCGAGGGTGGTCCTCCAGGAGGTTGAGGACTTCCGGGCGGAGGTCGGGACGGGCCTGGGATGCCGGATTCTCCATGCTTCATTCTACCGTGGATGGGCCCGCCATGTCCAATTTGGCGATCGCTCAATCGCCTGCGGCGCAGGGGTTTGCGCGATTCATGGGCGATGATTTGCGCCCCTTTTGGAGGCCTCGACGACACAAATCTCGTTCGGCACCGGATCAATCTCTTTCAGGCCCATCCAGGGGGTCTTGAGGGCCTATATTTCGTCGACATCCTTCAACGCCGGTTCTTGCCCTCAGGAGGTCCCGTTGCAAAGATTTGACAATTCTTTCGTGCCCGAAGGTTTGAGCCATGGGAGGGCTCTCAGGCGGAGCGGGCGACCTGTTCGCAGAGGGGCTCCAGTCCCCCGGCCGGGTCGCAGCAACAGGGCTTCGCGCACCTCGCGGGGCACGTCCTCGCCCTCGGCCAGGCGGGCAACCTCCTCGGCGAAGGTGCCTGGCTCGCCAAATCCTCCCTGGGCCTGCACCAGGCGCAGGGGCTGGGCGTCGTGTTCAGGCATGGGGTTCCTCCAGATTCTCGGACGCTTGGACCAGACGCTCCAGGCTGTCGACGATGTGACCGCACAGGTGCTTCCTCCACCGCTGCTCGACCGTAGGCTCGTCTGGAGAGTTCTCCACCATCCCCCGGTGGATCTCCCGGGCCTCCTCCGCCGCCGAGCACAGGAGCCCGCGGAGGCCCCCGTAGCGAATGGGCTCGATGGGGTCTGGCATGGGGTTCCTCCTGAAATGCAGAAGGCCCCAGGTGGCGGGGCCTTCGTGGCTGGTATGGGGCCGGGGCCTACCCGGCGGGGTGGGGCTCGGACTGCAGCAGGCGGAGCAGGGCGGTCCGGTCCTCGGGGGACAGGGCCAGGATGTTGGAGACCAGGGCGAAAAGGGTGGGGCGGTCTTGGGCTGGGGTCACCTGAGCCTGCAGGAACGACTGCAGGCGAGGGGCATCCATCTCGCCGTCGGCGCCGCAGAGCCACTCGGGGCGGACGTGCAGGTGTGCGGCAAGCAAGTCCAGGACAGCAGTAGTCGGGCTGGCCGTTCCGGCCTCGAATCTCTGGACCGACTTCACGCTCACACCGGCCTGACCAGCGAGGACCTCCCTGGTCAGGCCGGCGTGTTCCCTGGCGTAGCGCAGGCAGGGCGGGTCGATGGCCGGGCGGTGGGTCACGACATCACGTGGGGCAGGGTCACTTCGTTGGTTCTCCATCGGCCTGCTCCCTCTCGGCCTTCCTCTTGGCCGCCCATGTCTTCCAGTCGAACTCTCCGAGAGCGTGCTCCTTCTTGTAGCGCTTCCAGTTGTCCCTGGCCTTCTGGATTAGCTCGTCGTAGGTTCCCTCGCCGTAGCGCTCGCGCAGCTTCTTGTAGCGAAACTCACGCATCATTTCAGGGGTAATGGCGTCCATCAGGCAAGGAATTCCCATAGCTCAGAGTTGACATTGACTTCAGGTGCCATGTCCAAGATTTCCGCTGTGAGGTTGAAGATCCTCTCGGCCCTGGAAATCCACTGGACTTGAGCCACGTTAGACCCGGCCGCAGAGGGAACTCCAACGATTCTAGCATCAGGAACTCCCCAACTCCCAGGGTAACCCCTTTGGCCCTTGGTGAACTGGTTTCGAATGATGGCCAACATGCGGTGCACCTGGTCGACGTCCTGGACATCGAAGACCATGGCATACTCAACGGTTCTTGCCATCAACCGACCATCAACAACCTCCGAAACGAAGTTCTCTGATTTTGGCCACTTCGGGTCCCACTCTACCGTGGACGCCCTGCCCATCACCTGGAACTCGTGCGGCAGCCCCATGTCCCGGAAGACAGCCGCCATTTCCGCTCCATGTTCTTCCTGGCCCGGGTACTGATGGTAGATAAAGACGGGACGTTCTCCTGTGTGGACCTCCACGTAGTCGTCGGAAAGCGCCACGTTGTAAGCCGTGCTGTCGCTGTTCTTGAGGAACTCGTCGCCCGTCCTCTTGACGCTTTCCGGAACCAGGTCGTCGAAGGTTCCCTTCGGGGCTGCCTCCCGAATCTTCTCCTCCGCCCGGCGCTTGAACTCCTCCCGGCCCTCCTTCTTCACATCCGGCCACGGCTCGTTGCCGAAGGTGCCCCGCTTGGTGACCTGCGGGCCAGGGGCGGTGGCCATCCTCTGCCGGGTGCGCTCCAGGTCGGAGTCCTTCAGGGCCGTCACCGGGACCGGGCTCAGGATGCTGCGGCACTGGTAGTGCAGAGGCGGGGTGTTCTGGCGGATCGCCGGGTCGTCCAGGCGGAAGACCAGGCCGTCGCGGTGCTGGCAGATGTCGGTGGTCCTGGCGTCCAGGATGGCCATGAACTCCACCCCGGCAATGAAGCCGTCGCTGTCCAGGAACATGGCCAGGCGCCCCTGGTTGTAGGCGGTGGTGGCCTCGGTCCGGGCGATGTTCTCCAGGCGGGCCCGGCCCATCTGCCCCGGCAGGGCCTCCTCCAGCGACTTCATGACCTGCTTGAGCGACTGCCCCTGTTCCAGCCCCTCGGAGAGGACCCGGCGCACCGTCTCGGCCTGGTCCTTCTCGAAGAAGCGGGCCAGGTCGCGCCGGCCACGCACGAAGCCCACAGCCCCCTCAGGGACCACCGGCTCCCCGTCTGGACCGGCCAGGCGAGCCCGGCGCGTCTGGCGCCTGCGCAGGTCGTCGACCTCTGCCTGGCCGTGACCCATGCCGGCCCCGTAGGCTTCCACCACGAAGGCCACCAGAAGCCGTTCATAGGCTCCCGGCTTGGGCAACGTCAGGTTGTCCATCCTCCCGGTGGCCAGGGCCCGCTCCACCACGGGTTCCAGTTCACGCACCCGGTCCGCCAGCAGGCGGCGGACTGCTCGCACGAAGCGACGCTCCAGGGTGTCCAGTGTCCGCTCGATGCGTCGCAGCCGCGGCGTCTTCTGCCGCGGGCGGGACAGGGTGGCGAGGGGCACGGAACTACCTCCGGTAGGACTGGGCGAAGGTGCGGACCTGGTCGGTCAGGCGCGAAGCCGCAGCGGACATCTCGGCCGGCTCTTCATCCTGGTCGATGGCCTCGTCCGGTCCCGGCAGGCCTGGGGTCGAGGCAGGCATCATGGGCAAGAGGTCCTGGACGGGCGGGGCTCCGATGTCCTCGCGGACCATGTTCAGGTCCTCCAGGTTCTCGGGACTGATCCATCCGCCCTGACCCAGGGTGTTCCACTTTTCGGCCCGGGCCTTCTGGTCCTCGGGCGACTGGACGCTGACCTGTTCGAAGCCGCCCCAGCTTTCCAGGTCGGGCCCGAAGTTCCAGGTCAGCAACGGCCCTCAAAGGTGGGCGTCAATCGACGGCACTGCCCGGCTGCCCCGGGAGGAGAACAACAAGACCCCGGTCCAGCTCAGTCCTTCCACTCCACGACGGTCTGGTTGCCCCAGCCGACGGGGTCGATCACCAGCCGGTTCCCCTCGTGCTTGAGGATCGTCTCGCCCCCCAGGCCCGGGTGCTTGATGCGCGTGACCGAGCCG
>Ga0334884_1000288_pt1 | contig 95034 bp, 85 predicted proteins | sample GraSluR1_MG_7_FD_207215 | JGI IMG/M metagenome (GOLD analysis project Ga0334884, IMG submission 207215) | Sludge microbial communities from methane-producing bioreactor in Wageningen University, Netherlands - Granular Sludge_12_05 R1 | ecosystem: Engineered > Bioreactor > Anaerobic >... | reverse complement strand
TGACCTCCAGCCGCGCATCGGCACCCGCGGGCAGAGTGATCCGCAGGGCGGCGCCAAGCCCCTCCGACTGGTCCGGATCGGGATGCACCGCGACGACTTCGCCATCCGGCCCTGCCACCTCAAATCCGTGACTGCCCACAATCGTCAGGGCCACACCGTCCAGAAGAGCTGCAACCTCGGATACCGGCCTTCCCGAAACAACAGCCAGGTCCGTTCGCCCAGATCCGACCAGATCCTTCAGCAAATCCTTTATTCCAGGCAATGGACGGGCCTTCATGGGATCCACACGAAAAGGAGCCAGTGTCCCGTCGTAATCGAGACCGAGAAAACTTCTTTCCGAGGCACCCAGCCGCCGCCAAAAATCCACTATTCCCGCCGCCCGGGGGCCGGCATCATCGTAGGACACAATCAAATCCCGCCCCTTTCCTCCGAAAAACGAACAACACGATAACCACCTCATATGCATACGTTTTTGAATTGAAGTTGCATTCATTCCCAGGTCTGGAGTGACCGAGCATCCCAAAACCTGTTGATATTTAAGATGCCGGACTATATTATAACCACGTCGTGATAGAACATAAAGTGAAAATTCAAGATTTAAATTGTTGAAATTGTATATGCTTGATCTCTTGAACATATACTATCTGACAATCGTCTGGCAGCAATCGAATCCGTTTTCATATCGTTCAGTTTGTTATGAAGAAACTGTATCATACCCATGCCAATCATTCTCTGCGAAGTATCCTGGGATTGTGCTTCAAGTCGCTTGTCATGCTTCCCTTTTTCTCCTGGATCATGCTCGATATCAACGAAAGCATTTCCTCATTTCAGCAGGAGGACTGTCTTGACCTCCTATTTCCTGGTGAATCCTTCGACCTCGCCCTGTTTGTGATGCCATATCCGCCACACCGGATTCGATGTTACACCGACGTGCAGCGCAGCGTTTGGTCTGCCTGCCATGATGTGGTTTCGCCATGCACGGTTGCCCTTCCTGGATTCCCGCCTTTTGTATGACATTGTTGCGGGGATGAAGGTGTTGCGGGTGCATTCCACTTTTGTGCGACAACTGTCCGGGCCGCGTTGCCGGATGAACCCTGTTCGAGGGAGAATGCCAATGAAGAAGAAAGCAATCTCATGTCGTCGAATTGTCCTGCTCCTCTGCGCGGCGATCTTGTTCTGCACCGGTGTTTCCGCTGCGGCTGTCGATGAAAAGGAAAAGAACGCTTCGGTATCCGACATGCTGCCCCTCACCAGCGACAAGGTCGCTCCGGTCCAGACGGAGAGAATCGACGAGGCAGGCAGGAAGCTGGGAGAGCGGATCGAGGCGGCGACTCAGCAGGCTGCACGTCTGTTCGGAGAATGGGTGGCCATCGCCGGTCCCGGAGGCATCAGTGCGGTGAAGCTCGTTTCCTGCTTCATGATTCTTCTTGTGGTGATGGTGTTCGAAAGATTCGTAAGAAGCCGGCTGCGCGAACGATCGAAAAGACCGCCCGCCGAGGGTGAACACATCCACTGGGCGCGGATACTCCAGGAAACTCTGGCCGGCCCCTTCACCCTTTTTGTCTACACCTACGGCGTTTATGCGGCGGCATCTCCATTGTTCGCACATTTCGAGAGTCCGGAGGGAACGAACCCAGTGCACACCGTTTCGCGCAGGATCGCCGATCTGGGCGGCATTGCCGCCATTATCTGGTTCTTTCTGAGGCTCGTGCGCGTGACGGACAGGCAGGTGAAGGCCTGGTCCCCGGATTCCGCAGGCATCGGAGAACTGCTTGTCAAGCACTGCAGAGGCCCGTTCCGTTTGTTTGTCTTTCTCATTGCGGCAAGAATTGTGCTCCCTTTTCTCGAAGGCGTGCCACACGTCCACTACCTGCTCACTCACAGCCTCCCTCTGCTCCTGATCACCGCGGTAGCCTGGCTCATTATCCGCACGGCCAACGTCCTGGAAGACCTCATTCTGGGCCGTTACAACATCGGAATCTCGAACAATCTCACGGCCAGGAAGATCCACACGCAGATCCGCTTCCTGAAAAGATCCTTCGTTATTCTGACCATGCTCATCGCCTTTGCTTCCATGCTCATGACCTTTGACAAGGTCCGCCAGCTGGGGACGAGCATCCTGGCGTCAGCAGGAATCCTGGGAATCGTCGTCGGCCTTGCAGCTCAGCGGTCCATCAGCAACCTGCTGGTCGGCCTCCAGATCGCCGTCACTCAGCCCATACGCATCGATGACGTGGTGATCGTCGAGGGCGAATGGGGAAGAATCGAAGAGATCAAATCGACGTACGCGGTTGTACGCATATGGGATTTGAGGCGTCTCATCGTGCCTCTGACCTACTTCACTGAAAAGCCTTTCCAGAACTGGACCGTGCATTCCCCGGAAATTTTGGGAACGGTTTTCATCTACACGGATTATTCGGTGCCGGTTGAAGCCATCCGGGAGAAGCTTCACGCCATTCTGAAAGAGTCCACGCGATGGGATGGCCGAGTCTGGGGCCTGCAGGTGACCAGCGCCACGGACAGGGCCATGGAACTGAGGGCGCTCATGAGCGCTTCGGACGCCTCGATGGCGTGGGACCTCAGATGCGAAGTCCGTGAAGAACTCATCACGTTCATCCAGCAGCATTACCCCGGCAGTCTTCCCAGAATCCGGGCTCAACTCGAACCCTCGGCGGGGCATAACGGCCTGATTCCCCAGGAAGATCAATCCACTACGCATGAAGACAGGGACGCCGGCCAAGGGCTTCCCAAAGGGCATGGAATGGGTTAATGGTGTACTCGATAACGTCCCCGCGATGAAGTGCTGGAACGAGAGGACCATACGTGATGCTCATCGCCGGGACGAACCGGCTTTCGCTGGGACCCCCAGGTATAGGGGCCTTCGAGCGCGGCGTGTCGTCGGTGTGTTTGAAGAAGAAATGGTTCAACAGCGTTCCGGTGCCGTAAGGTTTTTTCTGTTGCTGCCGGGAACGCGCAATACTGAGGGTGCACTTTGAGACATCGGCCGGTTATCGCCCGCCTTCACGGGTTTTGCCTGGGGCTCCTGCGGCGCTTCGAGGTGAGTGACCAGACTTTTCTCATCCTGCTGGCGACGGTGGTGGGAGTCGTCGTAGGCGGAGGCACCTATGTATTCGAGAGGATGCTCGAGTATGCCGGGCTGATTTTCTGGACGGTACTTCCGAGTCTGGGTGGGAACCGAACCCTGTGGCTGTTGATCACACCCTGCATCGGAGCGCTGTTTCTCGCCCCTTTCATCCGTTTCTTCCCGAAGGACGCCACAACCGACGGCGTTCCGGCCACCATGGAGGCCGTGGCACTCAGGAACGGTTTCATGCGCTGGCCGAGTTCCTTTCTGCGGATGATCATGTCCTCCCTCACCCTGGGTTCGGGCGGGTCGGCGGGCAGTGAAGGTCCCATTATCCAGATCGGGTCGGCCCTTGCATCGGGGGTCGGTCAGTTTTTTCGCGTATCCGGGAACCGGCTGCGAGTCATCGTCGCCTGCGGAGCCGCGGCAGGCCTGGCTTCCATATTCAACGCTCCCATCGCCGGCGTGCTGTTCGCCCTCGAGGTTGTCCTCGGTGAATTCAACGTGCAGTCCTTCAGCCCCATCGTGATCTCCTCGGTTGTGGCCACCGCCTTTTCCAGGGCTCACATCAGCCATGGGCAGGTTATCCACACGATGACGTATCATCCGGGAAGCATGTGGGAAATCGTGTTCTATGCGCTGATGGGCGTGGTTGCAGGTACAGTCGCTGTGATCTTCGTGCGAATCATGGCGTGGACGGAAGGATTCTTCGAAAAGCGCATCCATCTGCACAGGGCATTGAAGCCTGCGGTCGGGGCACTGGGAGTCGGCGCAATCGGCCTTTTCTACCCCCAGGTGTTCGGATACTCCTACACCCCGATCCACGAAGCCGTCACCGGCCAGTTCAGCCTGGTGATGCTTGCCGTTCTGGTGGGCATGAAGATCCTGGCCACGGCCTTTACTCTCGGGTCCGGCGGATCGGGAGGCATCCTGTGTCCGTCCCTGTTCATTGGAGCCATGCTGGGAGGCGCATGCGGCCAGTTTTTCCAGGCGGCCTTTCCCCACATGGTTACCGATGCGGGAGCCTACGCCATCGTCGGCATGGGAGCCATGCTGGGTGCCGTCGTCCAGGCGCCCATGACCGCCATCATCATGGTCTTCGAACTGACCAACGAATACACCGTCATCCTCCCCATGATGGCCTCCTGCATCCTGGCCACTCTCGTGCAGAAGACGATCCTGAACGGATCGATTTACACCTTGAGTCTTTCCCGAAAGGGAATCGACATCGATGCCGGCCGTGAAATCGGCATCCTGTCGAGCCTCCGGGTAAGGGACATCATGGATGAACATTTTACAGCAGTGCCGCCGGGCGCCTCCTATGAATCCGTTTTGCGCAAATGCCTGACCGGCACGAGCAACTATCTCTACGTGGTGGACGACGACAACCGGCTGGAGGGAGTCATTTCCTTTTCGGACCTCAAGGAATTCGTATTCGAAGAGGAACTCAAGAACCTGGTGCTGGCTCGAGACCTTGCCAATCAGAACCTCGTCTGCGTCACGCCCGATGAATCCCTGGCGTCGTCTCTCAACAAGTTCAGTTTTATCGACATGGAACAGCTTCCCGTCGTGGACCGGCTGGACGGAAAGATCGAGATGAAGGGGGTCATCACCCGGAATCAGCTGCTGAGGGCATATCGGCAGGAGATGCTGAAACGGGTCGTGTCTCAGGACCAGCGGCAGCCACGGCAGCCCCTGTATTGACTCGACGCCCCTTTCCCTGTTAAGTTTCCTTGACCGGTACCCGCGGCGACCGCGGGCGGAGACGGTAAGCGCCCCGTAGACGTATGGCGTGCAAAGGAGGGATTCCCGACAGGTCGAACCATTCGAACTTGGGGCGGCGGCAGATGCTCGGCATCTCGGACGGCCGGCCCGGGAAGGAGAACAGCTGTGAACATGGATCGCGCGATCTTCGATTTGAACGCGAGTGTCGAAGCCACCTCGCTTTACATACTGCTTTGCGCTCTGCTGGACCAGGGATCGCCTCCCACTTTGACCCTGGCCCGCGAAAAATGGAACGGGACCACAGAAAGCCTGGTCAAGGCGGCGGAGGAACTCCTTGAAAGAGGGGTACTCGATGTGGCGCCGCCCTTCAACGATGACAAGCACCTGCATCCCTGTCCGAGAGATCGCTGGCGCTAGTCGCGGTCGATGAAACCTTTTACCCGGGTCGCGTCGTGGATCGGCCTGGGGTCGAGATAGTCCGAGGCAAGATCCAGGTAGTGAGAGAAGCTGTGCTGCATACGCCTTCGTTCATCTTCAGTGATGTTCTTTTTTGCCGCAGCCGGTGAACCCACAACGATGGATTCGGGAGGAACCACGGAACCGGGGGTAACCACGGCACCCGCAGCGACGATGGAACTCCTGCCTATTCTGGCTCCATCCATGATGATGGCTCCCATGCCGATGAGGCAGTCGTCTTCGACGACACACCCGTGCACGATCGCTCTGTGACCTACGGTCACCCTGTTTCCGATCTCGAGGAAGAAGGCGGGCGCGGTTACATGCAGGCTGCAATTGTCCTGTATGTTGGTTTCGGATCCGATGCGGATGTAGTGCACATCGGCCCGCACCACGGTGTTGAACCAGATGCTGGACCTGTCGCCTATCACCACGTCTCCGATCACCCAGGCACCGGGAGCGATGTAAACCCTCTCCCCGATCTTCGGCATAATGTCCTTGTATGGCAAAACACTCATCGGACTGGTTCCATCCTTTCCCTGAATCGGGGCACGGCTGTATCACCGCGCTCCGCGATTCCGCGCAGGTTCTTTTACGAACGGGACTTCAGATCCAGGAGACCCGCAACCGTTTTCGACGCGTATTCCACAAACTTTGCGTAGTCCTCGGGCTGCAGATCCCTCGATTTCGCGGGATTGGGTATTTCGTCGGGAGTCTCCACGCAAAGCGGGGTATTCTGAAGCTCCTTTTTCGGAACAACTTCAAATTCCGGTTCCAAACTGCCGGAAAAATACTTCTCCTGAAAAACGGCAAACTTGAGGGCATGCGCGGTAGCATCGAGAACCGCCGTCTTCTCTGCGCCGACGCGCTTTTCCTGAAAGGCCCTGTGAAGCCCCGCCAGGCATTCGCCTCCCTGAGTGCAGGCGATGTGACCGTGGCGATTGGCAAGAAGCATGGCGTCCATGATTTCCTGTTCGGTCACCTCCACCACCTGGAACGCCTCTTCACCGGCAACCCGGCGATATTGATCCACCAGCCGCATGACCCGCGGCATGGATACCGGATTGCCGATCATGGCCGCCTGGGCAACACTCGGCCGGACGGTCACCGGCCGATACCTCCGCCTCTCCGGCCGGGATTCCAGGTAATAGAGGTATACGGGGTTGGCATGTTCCGACTGCACCCCGAAAACCACGGGAAGAGAAGAGATGATCTGCAGGTCGTGAAGTTTGAGAAAACCCTGGAGCACGGCAGTGATGTTTCCCGCGTTGCCGATGGGGACCACCACGGCCAGGTCGGATACGTCGTATTCAAACCACTGGGCGATTTCGTAGCTGTAGGATTCCTGGCCCAGAATGCGCCATGCGTTCTTGGAGTTCATAAGTGCAACGCAATAGTGTTCGGAAAGATGCTCCACCACCTTCATGCAATCGTCAAAGACACCCGGAATCTCGATGACCTTTGCCCCGCTGCCGAGCGGCTGGCCGAGCTGCTGAGGAGTCACCCTGCCGCGGGGAAGGAGCACTGCCGATTTTACCTGGTCTCCCAGGTAGGAAGCGTAAAGGGCGGCCGAGGCCGAAGTGTCTCCCGTGGAAGCGCATATGGCCAGGACGTCCTGGAGTCCCCGGTTCCTGATCAGGTAATTCAGGTAGCTGAAAGCACTGGCCATGCCCCTGTCCTTGAAGGAAGCGCTCGGATTCTGGCCGTCGTTTTTGAAATAGAAGGGGATGCCTGCCCAGTCGCGCAGGATTTCACCGGCGGCAATGACAGGGGTGTGCCCTTCTCCGAGATAGATGATGGAATCCAGGGGAATGACCGAGCCGATGAGTTCATGGTAGCGGTAGATGCCTCGCAGAGCCGGGTCGGTCAGCATGCTCCGGTAATCGAAAATCTCTCTCCACACGGATCCCGGCAGAGCCTTGAGGCGGTTCCAGTCCCTGTCCCGTATCATCAGGACACTCCCGCAGCCCGGGCAGGTATAAAGCAGTTCATCTATTCCAAACTCCCCGCCGCATTCCAGGCACTGGTACCCGTAGTCTCCCGAAGGAACGGGAAGGATGCGGCTTCTCAATGCTTCCGGGAACCGATCGATTTTCATGGATGATTTCGCTCCGATTTTCTATGCACCGTTGCATGCGGCGCAGTTCGAACATTTCCGGCCCGCCCGCGGCCTTAAAGGACTTCCTGTTGACTGAGAACTTACCCGAGACCACCCGGCGGAGTTCTCCCTGTTCCACGGCCTTCATATCACCATCGACCTCCCCCAGGCAACCTCCAAGGAACCTTCCTTCCAACCACCCGTTCAACACAGAGAGTGTTGCATAAATGATACACATCAGCCGACAACTGTGTCTTTTTCGCACTCATCAAGGGATGCGCGAAACCTTGACCCCGGATGCACATTTGTGTAAAAGGTTCGAGCAGGCCGCGGTGATGGGGGATTCCCGCAACGTGGCTTCAGGGCTGACCCATTGGCACGTTTTGTGCTAGATGGGGAATCCGAGGAGGAATGTCGAGGGTGAACTACACTTATTTTCAGCAGCACACCATAGGCCGGGAGGTTGTTTGCTCGGGAGTAGGCCTTCACAGCGGGGCGAAGGTTTCCATGAAGCTCAAGCCTGCTCCGGCGAACTTCGGAATCAGGTTCCGGCGGATGGACGTATGCGGTCAACCGGTCATCGACGCTCACCATCACCGGGTGGTGGACACTTTTCAGGCCACCACCATCGGTTTTGACGGGGTTGTGGTCGCCACCATCGAGCATGTCATGGCTGCATTCCTGGGAGCGGCCATTGACAATGTACTCGTGGAACTGGACGGTCCCGAGGTCCCGATATTCGACGGCAGTGCGGCTCCTTTCCTCCGCCTTCTGTGGAAGGCGGGAACCCGCCGGCAGAATTCCGTCCGCAACTGCCTGTCCATCGACAAGACGATCCTGCTCAAGGATGGAGAAGCATACATCAAGGCCGTTCCTTCGGACGGTTTCAGGGTTCACTACGCCATAGAGTATCCGCATCCTCTCGTGGGAAAGCAAGAGTTTCTGTGGGCTTTCGACGAAGACGGTTTCGCAAGGGACATTGCCGGAGCGAGAACTTTCGGATTTCTCAAGGACGTCCAGAAGCTTCAGAACATGGGGCGTGCTCAGGGAGGCTCTCTTGACAACGCCGTCGTGTTCGACGACCGCGGATTGCTCAACCAGGGAGGCTTCCGCTATTCCGATGAATGTGTCCGCCACAAGATCCTGGACTTCATGGGCGACCTCGCCCTCATGGGCATGCCGATCATCGGGTACTTCGAAGTCTTCAAGGCGGGGCACACGCTGCACAGGCGGTTCATCGAGCAGCTCACGGCCAGTCCGGGCTGCTGCACGGTGTCAAGGGCGGCAAGCCTTCCCGCCCGGATTTTTCATACGGCTCCCCTTGCGTCCTTTGCCGGCGGCTTTCCACAGATGGTCAAGACTCTCTAGCCAGTCGCCAGGCTCGCACCGGCATATCCTTGCGACCTTCCGGGCTGATTCTCACCGAGTTTTTCCATCGAGAGAATCAGCCGAGGCCATAGTCGCCCGAAGCAAGAATCCGCTTGTCACCCCAACCCGCATTCGCTAGAATCCCCGTCGTTGCATCCACCATAAATCTCAATCAACTGACATTATGACAATTATCAGGTCTATAGCGGTTTATGGCTTTCTTGCGGCGATCTGCGTGCTTCTCTTTTCTTTGCCTGTCCAGGCCAAGAACGGTGCGGAAATCGTCGATATTTCCGTGAGCCTGGATACCGGCAATCTCGAAGTCGGTTTTCGTCTCATCAACTGCTTTACTCCCAAGATGGAAGAGGCCATCAAGAGCGGCGTCAAGACCACCTTTCGCTTCAGGATGGTCCTCGATAAACCCGGCCTTCCTCCTTTCAGGTCTCAAATCCTTGACAACACACTGGAACACACGATCAAGTATGATCTCCTGAAAAATGAATATCATATTCAAATTCCCGAGCATCCTGATAGAATCATCAGGACGAGAGATTTCGAGGAAGCCAGGCAGTGGATGAGCACTGTCGGGAACCTGCCTCTCATTCCTCTCTGGCGGCTCGAAAAGGGCGTGACCTATGAACTGCGTCTCAAGGCGGAGCTTTCCAAGAGTTCCCTGCCCGTCATTTACCGGTATGTGTTTTTCTTCGTCTCCCTCTGGGATTTTGAAACGGCATGGTACAGGGTGGATATATCACGCTGAAACCCGACCGATTTACCGGAATCATGCAGCCCGGTCAGAAGCATCGACATGAACACCGACGGAATTACCCCGGCTCAGAAAAAGCGGCGCTACCGTGAACGTATTCTCGTAGTGCTCGCCCTCATCCTCATCGTTTCCTTCGGCCTCGTGGAAGGCTGGTTCTTCCAGCTGCAGTCCGACCTGCCTCTAACCGGCAACATCCTGCTTTTCGCCTTCATCAATATCAACGTCATCCTGCTGCTGATCCTCGCTTACCTCGTTCTGCGCAATATCGTGAAGCTCGTGTTCGAGCGGAAACGAAACATTCTGGGTCATCAGTTGAGAACCCGCCTGGTCATCGCATCCATCGGGCTCACCCTCATTCCGACCATTCCTTTGTTCTGGCTGGCGACTCAGCTGATTTTTTCCAGCCTCGATCACTGGTTGAGCCAACAGGTGGGCCAGTCGCTCGAAGAATCCGTCAGTTTTGCGAAAGATTACCTCAAGCAGGCGGAAGACAGCCTGGCGGAAGACAAACTGCAACTCCAGACAGAACTGGTGGAGTCCTGGGCCGTCGGGAAAGGCGCTTCCATCGAACGTCACCATCTGCCGCCGGCTCTCCTTTCCCGCCTGCATTTCCATGGCTGTTATTATTTCAACGGTGCCGGGGAACTCGCCTGGGAGGTGCAGAAGCCGGGCATGCCCACCCCGGACGTCTTCATGTTTCGAAGCATCCTTGCGCGGGAACCAGAAAACTCGGTTAAACCCGTTGCGTTATATTCCGGCAGCAAGCAGGAAGGCCTGATCACCCGGATTGTTTTCAGGTCCCAAGACGAACCCGTCGCCGGGATCGATGAAGAACTGGTGGTCCTGAGGCTTCTTCCCACGCAGATCACCGAGAGGCTGCAGGCAATCACCACGGGCTACGAAGACTATCTCCAGCTGAAGCTTCTCCACAGTCCCCTGAAGAGAAGCCATTTCATTACCTTTTCCATTGTTACGCTGCTCACCATTTTTGCCGCCATCTGGTTCGGTTTTTTCATGGCCAAGAGCCTGACTGTACCCATACGGGACCTGGTGTCCGCCACTCAGAAGGTGGCGGAAGGAGACCTGGATGTCTATCTCCAGTCGGACCGCCGGGACGAACTGGGGATGCTGATCACATCGTTCAACAGGATGGTGAGAGACCTCCGGGAGAGCCGTGAACAGCTTGCGGGTGCCTACCTCGCCCTTCAGCAGAGCCATGGAGAGTTGGAAGACCGCCGCCGGTACATGGAGATCGTCCTGAAAAACGTTGGGGCCGGGGTTGTGAGTGTGGATGCGAAAGGGAGGATCATGACGATGAACAAGTCCGCCGAGGCTACCTTCGGGCTCGAGGCGGAGCAGGTGCGGGGGAGCCATTATTCTGAATTCCTCGGGCCGGACCACATGGAAATTGTCCAGTCCTTCCTGGACATGCATCGCCAGAGCCGCCAGCTGCATCTCGAACAGAAGGTCCAGGTCATCGTGGGCAACCGCCCCATTATCCTGCTCATCAAAGCCTCCGTGTTGAAAGACGACCGGGATGAGCGCATTGGGGTCGTGGCGGTATTCGATGATCTCACGGAACTCGAGAAGGCTCAACGCATGGCCGCATGGCGGGAGGTGGCCCGGCGCATCGCTCACGAAATCAAGAACCCTCTCACCCCCATTCAGCTTTCCGCTCAGCGGCTGCGCCGCAAGCATGCAGAACTCCTGGAGGGGGACGGATCCGTTTTCGACGAATGCACCCGGACCATCATCCAGCAGGTGGAGCACATGAAACACCTGGTCAACGAATTCTCCAAGTTCGCCCGGCTTCCCAGAGCTCAACTCGTGCCGAGCGATCTGTGTGCCATCGTGGAAGAGAGCCTTGCCCTGTACAGGCACAACTACCACAATATTTCCTTCCTGCTGGAAAAACCCGACCGTATGCCCCCGCTCCGGCTCGACCCCGATCAGATGCACCAGGTCATGATCAATCTCCTGGAAAACGCCATTCATGCCCTGGGAGACGCTTTCGGGCAGATCACCGTGCGTCTCTCTCATGATTCTGTATTGAAGATCGCGAGGCTCGAATGCGCCGACACGGGGCACGGAATATCCGCCGAAGACAAGCTGCGCATTTTCGAACCCTACTATTCGACCAAGCTCAAAGGAACCGGACTCGGCCTGGCCATCGTTGCCGGGATTGTCGCCGATCACAACGGGTTTGTGAGGGTCAGGGACAATGACCCGAGGGGCACGGTGATTACGGTTGAGCTGCCGGGCTAGGAGGGGTATCGTGGTGTGGACCTGGTACACGGAGGGTCCCGGAGCCGTGAACTCGGGAACCCCGCAATTCCGGAGGACATTGTGAAGCAGAAGATTCTTGTGGTTGACGATGAATTGAGCATCCTCCAGTCCCTCAAGGGCGCCCTGCAGGACGAAGGCTACCGCGTGAGTCTCGCTGCCACGGGAGAGGAGGCCATCGAGGATGTGCGCAGGGACCCGCCCGACCTGGTGCTTCTCGACGTCTGGATGCCGGGAATCGATGGTCTTACTGTCCTGAAGGATCTCAAGAAGTCCCATCCCCATCTTCCTGTGATCATCATATCCGGACACGGGAATATCGAGACGGCGGTTCGCGCCACCAAGCTCGGAGCGTTCGACTTCGTGGAAAAGCCCCTTTCCCTCGAACGTATCCTGGTATCCATCCAGAACGCCCTCGAATTCCAGCGCATCCAGGAAGAGAACCGCATGTGGCGGCAGCAGGCGGACCGTCGCTGCCACATGACGGGGAGCAGCCCGGTGGTCGAGAATCTCCGCGGGCAGATTGCACGGGCCGCCCCCACCAGCGCCACCGTGCTCATCACAGGCGAAAACGGGACGGGAAAGGAGCTTGCCGCCCGGATGATCCACAAGCTGAGCAGGCGGAGCCAGAGGCCCATGGTCGAGGTGAACTGCGCGGCCATTCCCGAGGAGCTGATCGAAAGCGAGCTCTTCGGCCACGAGAAAGGGTCCTTCACGGGGGCCTACGAAAGGAGGAAAGGCAAGTTCGATGCCGCCAACGGCGGCACACTGTTTCTGGATGAAATCGGGGACATGAGCCTGAGGACCCAGGCCAAGATCCTGCGAATCCTCCAGGAACAGGTCTTCGAACGTGTGGGTGGATCGAAACCCATCCAGGTGGACGTCCGGGTCGTCGCAGCCACCAACAAGGACCTGCACCTCGAAATCGAATCCGGGCGTTTTCGGCAGGACCTTTATTACCGCCTGAATGTCATCCCCATCTACGTCCCGCCCCTGAGGGAAAGGCTCCAGGACATCCCCCTGCTCGTCGGAGAATTCCTCAACGATATCGCCCACGAAAGCGCCCTGGGCGTCAAGACCATCGATCCGGGGGTCTTCGGCATCCTGCAGCAGTATCACTGGCCGGGTAACGTGAGGGAACTGCGCAACTTCATCGAGCGGCTCATGATCATGACACCCGGGCAGGTCATCGGGCCGGAAGACCTGCCCGCCGATTTCCGCAGGCAGCTGCGCAAACCGCTCGACGAGGAAAGCCCTTTCCGGCAATCCACACTCAAGGAAGCAAGGCATTCCTTCGAGCGCGGATACCTCCTGAAGAAACTCGATGAATACGGATGGAACATCTCGCTTACCGCCGCCCGCATCGGAATCGAACGCAGCCATCTGCACAGGAAGATGAGGGCACTTGGAATTCGAGAGACCGAAGAGGCGGCGGGAGGCACGGAAACGGAATCCGATACGGGAGGAGCCGCATCCGCAACGTAGCACAGGACCGGATTCCGCGTCGATGCCGGCCTCCAACCTGGGTTCACAGCCTCGGCCCCTCTGTTCCAACCTCTCCGTGGAAATCCAACGGGCGGTCTGGTCTCACGGTGACAACGCGGCGGTCACAAGCGGCGGTCACAAGCAGCTTGACACCTTTTCCTCAAGATGTTAATTTCCCCGAGCATTGTCGGGACGTGGCGCAGACTGGTTAGCGCGCTTGCTTGGGGTGCAAGAGGACGGAGGTTCAAATCCTCTCGTCCCGACCATGAGTCGAAGACAGTAAAGCCTCTTCCGGGTGGAAGGGGCTTTGTTGTTTTCGGGCGGAGAGCGTCTTGATACCCCTGAAGAACCTTTGAAAAGGACCGAAACACTGCTGAGCAGGCGACGAGACAGGCATCAGGTTCTGGGTAGACCGTGGGGGTTTCAGCAGTACAGCAAGGTCACCCCGGCGCTACCGCCAGGGCCGGCAGATGAAGAACCTGCCAGCCTTGGCGCTGTAGGACTGGATTTAACCTTTCAGTTTCGCCATATACTGCAGAGTTCGAAAACTGAATTCCTTTAGGAAGTCTTGTCCCGAATACTGATAGGGGGTCGGTTTATCGAGGGCAGAAGTCACAATGAAAATGCGCCATTGGGGGTCTTCCTCAGCACATTTTCTCTCGCCCGCGGTAATTGGGAACTGCAGCAAAGTTCCCCGTATACCCTTCACCTCAACGTGTTCCTCCATGCCATCCACTGTACAAAGCAAGTCATACCCGCATTTGAGTTTCTCTACTGAAACGACCTTCCAACCTTCATCCCTATATAGTTCGGTTACAAAACTCACTGCAGCTTTTTCAACTTCTTCATTGGATTCAGAGTCACCGAATCCCGCTCCCACGGCTGCCGGCGGAGGAGATTCCACTTCTATATCGTCAGGGTCGGAAACTTCAGTTTTCCCCTGCTCTTCAATCGGCACTTCGATCCGGCGATCCGATCTCCGAGACTCCTCAGAAGTAGGCCCTTCGAAATTCTCCTGCAAGCGCAAAATACCCGCAGGCGTCGAATCGCTTTCCTGTAAGACATCGAAATTATTGCAATTAAGAAACATGAGATTGTTTTTCCCGACCTTGGCGGCCACCACGCGCACCAGGTGTTTTGCAGAAAAGGTACTTCCCATGTATTCAGCCAGGTACTCCTGATAGTAGCCGCCGTTTTCGACAAGTTCAAATGGCGGCTCAACTCTCCCACCATGACCTTTCCTTTGATCACCCAACAGCCTGATCTTCAAACCGCGGTTGACATCCTGTACTCCAATGAGGATATCCCCAGCCTTTGCACCGGTTTCCTTAACTGTACCTGATGGTGTTCTTCCCATTGTCCCTTCTCCTTTATGTCGGTCAATTCTCCTTCAGATAGGCTGCAGTTGTCTAAAAGGATTCATTCCTCCTGTTCAAGAACGTAGAAAGCATCCCAAACCCTGACGGCCAACGAAATGAACGGGGCAGAATCATTCCCCATGGCATTTAATTCTTTCTCCGCAATGCTGAGATTGAACTGAACCATGTTGAGGGAGATAGTGATTGTCTCCACCCTGTCGTCTGCCAAAAGTCTTGACAGCCTTGAAATCACTTAGCCAATCTCTACCTACTGGAAAGAAGACAAAAAAAAGCCGCATGCATAGTGCATGAGGCATCAAAGATGTGGAGCCAGACACAATTACTGCGCGACTCCCATAATTTATGTTGAATTATACACCTGAATTGCTCTTGATGCAAGCGATTTATCCACCAGGATTTATCCATCCAAACAAACCAAGCCGGCCTGTGAAGGGACATCATTGTATCGAAATGATTATCGGGCCCTCTAGAAAGCCATGTGAATCCTCGAAACGTGATGGACATTTGCTGACGTTTGATGTGGACGTATGATTGGCCCAACGATGATTTTGTGCTACACCACTATTGGATTGGCCCTGGAATGAAGCGTTCAGCAGGTTCCTGCTGCATTAGCCCCTCAGGCGGGTATCGGGCTGATTCGCTAATCCGGCCTTCCGGGAGAACGAGACAACGCTGCCGCGCTGCGTTGTCTCCGTTGTCTCGCGTCTGCCCGGACGCTTGATGCTGGCGCCCGCCATGGGGAGACTTGTCGGCCGGATCGGTTTTGTTGTTCCGTCGGGAGATCACTCAATGAAACACGCTTGCCTGAAGGACAGGAATAAGGGCGTGCAGGCTCGATGTGCATGCGCTTTGTTCTTGTTGATCACAGCCCTGTCCGGCTGTGCTCACTATCCCCTGAACAAGCCCCTGCAGCACACGTTATCCGATGCTCAATACCGCGGCCGGCCTTCCCTGGATGCGGAGAATTCGGAAGAACTGCTCCTCATGCTCACTTTTTCCGGCGGCGGGACTCGTGCCGCGGCTTTTTCCTACGGGGTGCTCGAAGCGTTGAAGGATACCGAGGTTGTCATCGATGGGCAAAGGAGACCTTTGCTGGAGGAGGTGGACTTGATATCCGGCGTTTCAGGAGGCAGCTTTACCGCGGCATATTATGGTCTTTTCGGTGAACGGACATTCGAAGACTTCGAGTCCCGTTTTCTGAAAAAGAACATTCAAAGGGATCTCGCCAGGGCCACCCTGTTCAATCCCGTCAACTGGGTGAAGCTGTTTTCTCCCTACTACGACCGCAGCGACCTTGCAGCGGAATACTACGACAAGCATGTTTTTGACCGCTGCACCTTCAAGGATTTTGAAGGGCGGGGAACTCCCAAGGTGATGATCAACGCCACGGACATGACCTATGGAACCCGTTTTGCTTTTTCTCGAAGGATGTTCGATGCCGTATGTTCAGACCTTTCATCCTTTCCCGTGGGAAGGGCCTGCGCGGCATCATCGGCGGTGCCCATTGTGTTCAGCCCCATCACCTTGCGCAACTATGCCGGATCGTGCGGCTACCACCTGCCGGAAGTGCTCAGCCAGGCACTGGATCCTCCGAGGGACACCTCCTCGCGACGGTTCGACCTCGCCAACCAGCTTGCGCCGTACCTGGATCGCCGAAAAAAGCCCTATATTCACCTTGTGGACGGCGGAGTTGCGGACAACCTGGGACTCCGGGCAATCCTCGAAACGGTCATCCTCATGGGAGATCTCTGGACCACCCTTACCCACGATCATCTCGAAAACGTCCGCAAGGTGGTGTTCGTCATCGTGAATGCGGAGACGGAGGTGGACGACAGGTGGGATCGCCTCGAAAGGATACCGCCGTTCGCCGCCATGGTGGATTCCTACTCCTCCATTGCTATTTCACGGTATAACGTCGAGACCGTTGCACTGCTGAGGGAGAGCCTCGGCCGATGGACCGACGAGGTGCGCGCAGGCCGCTGCGGTTCGCAGCCGATTTCCACCGAACCGGGTTCGTGCGGCGATATTCGATTCTACATCGTGGAAGTGAAGTTCGACGCCCTGCCGGATGAAGCCGAGCAGAAGGTTCTCAAGCGCCTGCCCACGTCGTTCAGACTCCAGCCCGAGCAGGTGGATCACCTTCGAGACGCTGCGCGGCGCATTGTCGCGGAATCGAGGGCCTTCCGGGAACTGCTCGACGACCTGCGGGAAGGTTCCTGAGATCATTCTTCGAGCAGGAACAGGCCCCAGGAGTTCACGGTGGACACGACGAAGAATACCAAGACGGGAAACGCATGACAGAAATTCATGGGACCAAGGACTCGACTCTCCGCCGTGCGGCGGCGGTCGCGGAGCGATTCAAGCCGAACGGGACGATTGGCAGAGTTCGCGAGTACGGCAACGGCAATGTCAACGATACCTTCCTCGTATCCGTCGAATCCGCCGAAGCTGGATGTTTCATTCTCCAGCGCATCAACACCCGTGTCTTCCCCAGGCCCGAACTCATCATGTGCAACATGCGGACCATCACCGAACACATGAGCAGGCGGATGCGAAGCGATCCTCTGATCACGGGAACTCGATGGGATGTGCCGAAAGTATTCCCGGCAGACGACGGACGGGATTACGGAATAGATGAGGACGGATCGTTCTGGCGCGCCATGAGCTTCATCGAAGGGGTGGAGACTTTCGACACGATCCGGGACACGGAACACGCCGAGGAAACGGGCCGCGCCGTCGGCCTGTTCCACACTCTCATCCACGACCTGCCCGCGGAATGCCTGGAAGACACGCTGCCGGGCTTTCACGTCACACCCGGCTACCTCAGCCGCTATGACGCATTGCAGGAGCGAGAGCGGCCGCTCAAATCCCCTGAATTGCTTTTCTGCCGCCGATTTATCGATGAAAGGAGGCATTTGGCCCACGTTCTCGAGAACGCCGAAACAGCAGGGAAGCTTCGACTTCGGCCCATTCACGGAGATCCCAAGGTGAACAACGTCCTTGTGGACATCTTGACTGGAAAGGCCGCAGCCATCGTGGACCTGGACACCGTCAAACCCGGCCTGGTCCAATATGACATAGGAGACTGCCTTCGTTCGGGCTGCAACCCGGCGGGTGAAGAAACCCAGCAGTGGGAGGCTGTTCGGTTCGAACCCGGGATCTGCCGGGCTCTTCTGCGCGGCTACCTTTCACAGGCAGGGAGATTTCTCGACCCCGCCGACTTCGAATTCCTGTTCGATTCCGTCCGCCTCATCGCTTTCGAACTCGGGCTGCGATTCTTCACAGACTTCCTCGAAGGCAACGTATACTTCAAAGCCCGTTACCCGGAACACAACCTCCTCAGGGCGCTTGTCCAATTCAGGCTTACGGAGAGTATCGAATCCCAGGAGGATGCCGTCCGCGCCATGATCCGGGAATGGAAATGATGCGGGGCACCAGGATCCACGACCTCGATTACATTCCGGCCAGCAGGCACGAGTTATGGAAAGACAGGCTGACTCGCTGTTTCCTGCCGTGGAGCCGGACCTGTCCGGGACGGGCCGGAGGGATTCTTTCTCCATTGAATTCTAACAGATCTCCCGCTAGGGTAGCGGTGCTGTCTTCACGACAGAGGATGCTCACATCTTGGAACACGTTCCGAGTGAAATCCCGGCGGCTCTTTCCCGGCTGTACGGCTCCGTACCGGACCTTTCGCTGCAAGGAGAAAATTCATGACATCTTCCTCCCCACCCTCCCAGATCGGCACCTATCTTATTCATCGTCTCGATCAGGCGGGAGTCCGGCATCTATTCGGAATCCCGGGAGACTACGTTCTCGATTTCCTCGACCAGGTGATCCAGAGCCCCATCGAGTGGATCGGCAATTGCAACGAACTGAACGCCGGGTATGCGGCGGACGGCTATGCTCGAATGGCCGGAGTCGGTGCAGCGGTGGTGACGTACGGTGTAGGAGGTTTCAGCATACTCAATGCTGTCGCGGGAGCCTGTGCGGAACAGGTTCCCCTGGTGTTGATCAGTGGAGCTCCCCCTCCGGCCAGGCGCTGGGCGAATGACCTGGTCCACCACCTGACCCGGGATTACCTGCTTCAATACGACATTTTCAGAAAGGTGACCGTTGACAGTGCCATACTGATCAATCCGAGGACGGCACCCGACGAAATCGACCGGGTGCTGACCAGCTGCCTGGCCCACAAACGTCCCGTGTATTTCGAACTGCCCATGGGCATGGCACAAGCCTCCTGCAGACCTCCACAGCAGATCTCGTTCCAGGTGGAATGCCGTTCCGACCCGCGAGCCCTCGCGGAGTGCATCCGGGAGGCCGCTTCCCTGCTCGACGCCGCACAGAATCCGGTGGTATTGGCCGGCGTGGAAATCCTGCGTTTCGGACTTGCCGCAGAGGCGCTGCACCTCATCGAACACATCGAACTCCCGTTCGCCACGACGGTCAGCAGCAAGTCCGTGCTGCCTGAACTGCATCCCCAGTTCATCGGGATCTACCAGGGTGGAGTTAGCCGCCGGGAAGTCCGCGAACAGGTCGAGAGCTCCGACTGCGTGCTTTCGCTGGGCGTCTGGATGACCGATTTCGACACCGGAGGGTTCTCGATGAAAATCGATGAAGCCCGGATGATCTCCGCCAACACGGAACACGTCAAGATCGGCTATCATTCCTATACCAACGTGCAGTTGTTTGATTTCATCACCGGCCTCGAAAAGGCCCTCTCTCCCAGATCCTTTCTCACTTCCCATCCAGCCGCCCCCATCATGCGGAAAAACCCTTTTCATCCGCGGTCGGAAGCGAGATTGACCGTGCCCCGGTTCTTCGAGGGTTTGAACTCCTTTCTGGACGACGAGATGATACTCATGGTGGAACCCGGCGATGCCATATGTGCGGCTCCCGAGCTGTACATCGAGGAGCCCGAGAATTTCCTTGCCCAGGCTTATTACCTGTCCATCGGCTACTGCGTGCCCGCCTCTCTGGGCGTCTCGCTGGCCAGGCCGGGAAAACGGCCCGTGGTACTCTCGGGCGACGGAGCCTTCCAGATGACCGCCCAGGAGGTCTCTTCGCTCATGCGCTTCAACTGCAACCCGGTCATCTTTATCCTCAATAACGACGGCTACATGATCGAACGCAAGCTTCATGAAGACGGAGTCTACAACGACGTCCAGAACTGGCGCTACCATGCGCTGCCCGCAGTGTTCGGAGACAATGCCATCGGCTTGCGGGTCGAGACCGAAGGGCAACTCGAAGAAGCCCTGGACACCGCCCGAAACCGTCCCGGGATGCTGATCCTCATCAATTTGTGTTTTCCACCGGGAGACTGTTCGTCATCGCTCGAGGCCCTGGGTGCCAGGTTCCAGGCCATGTCGGCGAAGAAGTAGAGCTCGCGGAACTCAGGCCCGGCAAGGGGACTACCCGCCTGGAATCGCACCTTCAACAAGCCCCTGCCGGCCGGGTTCGAGCCCTGTGCAGCAAAGATTCGAGGCAAGACCGTCGCCGTGCGCCGGGAATCGGGAGGACAGCGGGAATCGGAAGGCAACGAGTTTATCCCTGTTCTCCTTCTGCAGAGAAACAGGTTGTACGAAGGCCGCTAAAATCCTCGACCGCCTCGATCGATCTTCACCAGTTCCGCCCCTTCGAGCCTCATTGTGTAGATATAATCACTCGATCCGAAGTTGTAGGTCCATTCCTCCACCTCCGCCGGGTCATGGTCCGAGTGCCTGGGAAACCACGAGATAATGGAGTCCTTTCTCAGCGGCTGACCGCACCTGGCAAGAACCTCGATCTTGTTGTCCCCGATTTCAACCGATCCGGCGCTGCATCTCAGGGACTTGACTCCGTAATCATCGGCGAACGCATTCCATGGAATGAAAGACAGCATCAGAACCAGCGAGATCATGACGACTTGTTTCATACCCTTTTCCTTTCAATGACGATGTGATCGAACGCAACGGATATCCCGCGCCTGGAAGCTGGAACGCCAGGGATCCACACCCCATAACGGAATGCCGCCCGAAAGGTCCTTTTTCCAGGCAGGGGATCAGGACCATCCCGGGAAGCCCTTCTTTTCAGGCCTCGGATACTCAGTCTTTTCAGACGTATGATCGGCTTGTTTCTGAGGCAATGAGAGAAAATTCGACAGGGGGAGCACCGAGGATGAGGAAGACGCCGCCTCGAACGAACTAGTTCAGTTCCTCGGGCGGTTTCAGGGACTTGAAGCTTCGGTACAGGAGCAGGTCGTACAGGATCTTGAGCCCTCCGGCAAGGTTATACCAGGCAAAGACATAAGTGCGCTGCCTGTCCGTGCAGACCTGGGCAAGGGCCGCCTGCTCAATGGAAAGAAACGGTCCGACCTCGTAGCCGCTTGGACTTATGATCCCGACAGTCGCTGCAAACAGGAGCAGCAGAAAATGATCGGTGAACGCGAAGAGCGTTCCTGAAAAGGTCATGAGAACAGCGCCGAGGATAAGCATCTTCTTTCGGCCGTATCGGTCCGCCGTGGTGGTTATCCATAGGGAGATGACGGAATCGCCGATCAGGGTGAGAGACAGGAGCAGGCCGATCTGTGCGGTCGTGAGTCCGACACGGGCGAGATACAGCACGAGCACGACTGAAAGGAAACCATGGGCAAAAAGTCGCGCGACACGAGTGATGAAAAGAAGGCGCGTATCCGCTGAACATGCGCTTGCAACCGGCAACCGGGATGTCTCCTCGATGGTTCTTCTTTCCTTCTCTCCCTGCAGCGCAAGAATACACCATCCACTAGACAACTAGACAACGCAAATTTCCACGCAGAGGTTCGAAGGCCTGCCCGGGGACATCATCCGGAAGGCAAAGAGATATGGAGGCGAATATCGATGCCCTGCAGGTGCAAAAGAATATCGATGCGGCGGTTCAACTCCGGAGAGAAGCAGCAGTGGCATAGTGCCTGCACTCATGTGGCGTCCGGGATTTGTGGCGGTGTCATCTCTAGTTCATCCGGCAAACTACCATGAGCTATGGGCTCTCAACCAACTATGAAAACGCACAAAAAGACTTTCAATCAGCTGATCTCTTGAGAAAACGGACCAAGGAGTTCCGGCATTTTCTCATAAACGAGTATTTCCAGTGCTTTTCACGCCTCCGGTGCTTTTCACATAAAAATTTATTGGTATCACAACGCCGTTCAGTCGCACAACGCCGTCCAGTATAATAACGTCATTCCCGCAAATGACGCGGTTGCAGGTGTATTCCACCTTTGTGCGACAACTATCCGGGGGCGCGTTTTCCGAAAGAACCTTATTTTCACATTTCGCGGATAGATCCTCTATGTTGATGGATTATCTTATGCACGAGGTCACTCGATATGCTAAATTGGAAAGTGAGTGAAATTCCCATGAGCAGGTTATAAATCTTCCGGGGAGCCGCCAGCGGTTCCGTCGTGCTCCCGCTTCCACCATGAACATGGATATGCGGCCATTATGGGATTCCGGGCATCCCGGGGGGCTCTTTGTCAACCGGTGGTGTTTCTCGTAGAGAGAAGATCCCGGTGCTCCATTCCCGATTCAGGCACCTGGCGGGGTGCCGCAGCGGCAGGATGAGGTCGGGGAGCGCGTTTCCCCCCTCGATCGACCAACGGTCTGCTGCCGAGTTCTCCATGCCCAGCAAGGTCCGGAATGATGAATCAGAACAAGCCCTGGAACAGACTCACCGAAAACAGTGCCCAGGTTTCACCTCGAAACGAAAAGACAAGGGCCACAGGCGATGAACGCACCGATTCTCCCACCATGAGGGATGCCGTTCAGATGGAACGCGACCGATTCATGAGAATCCTGGGCGCGATGAACGACGGCGTTTTCATTATCAATTCCCAGTACGGGTTCGAATACATCAACCCGGTGACCGAAAGGATATTCGGACCTCACAACGGGAAGAAGTGCTACGAGTATTTCCAGGGGAAGACTTCCACCTGTCCATGGTGTCATCATCACGATGTCTGCGACGGGAAGAATATTCACAGGGTAAGCACTTCTTTCAAGAATGACAGGGTTTATGACGTATTCGAAACACCCATAAGGAATCCCGATGGTTCCGTGGCGAAACTGGGAATCCTGCATGATATTACCGAACACAAGCGGGTCGAAGAAGCGCTGCGTCTCGACGAATCACGGTTCGAGGCACTCCTGCAGTTGAGTATGATGACCGAGGCATCGATGAGTGATATCTCGGATTTTATCCTGGAACAGGAGGTCAAACTTACCCGCAGCAGCCTGGGATTTCTGGGCTTCATGAACGACGACGAGACGGTGTTCGTGCGGCATGCGTCATCGGCGAGTGCAATGCGGGAATGCGGTATGGAAGAAGCCGTGGTCCATTTTCCCATCTCTGATGCCGGGCTCTGGGCGGAAGCGGTGCGCAGGCGCAGGTCGCTCATCGTCAATGATTATTCCGCCTCCGACTTGCCGAAGAAGGGTTATCCGGCCGGGCACGTACCCTTGAAAAGGCTTATGAGCGTTCCTTTTTTCGATGGGACGAGGATTGTCGCAGTGGCGGCCGTTGCCAACAAGGAGGAAGACTACGACGCTTCCGATGTCAGGCAGCTGACTCTTCTGATGGACGGCATGTGGAAGCTCCTGCAGCGCAAGAAGACCGAGGAATCGCTGCGTGAATCCGAGAAACAGCTGCGCTTTCTCTCCTCGAAGCTTCTCGGTGTCCAGGAGGAGGAGCGCTCCAGGCTCGCGCAGGAACTCCACGACAGCATAGGACAAACCCTCGTGGCCATAAAGTTCGGAGTGGAAAACGCCCTGAGGATCGGGCGTTCCAATGACGCCTCGCTCATGGCAAAGACACTCCAACCCCTTATACCCATGATTCAAAACGCCGTGGAGGAAGCCAGGAAGCTGTACATGGACCTGCGCCCCACCGTCCTGGACGATTTCGGAGTCGTGGCCGCCGCAAGCTGGTTGTGCGGGCAGTTCCGAAAAACCCACCCGCATATACTCGTTGAACAGGAAATCACCCTGGAGGAAAAGGACGTCCCTGAACCGTTGAAAATCATCATTTTCAGAATCATCCAGGGGGCGCTTGACAACGCGGCCATGCACAGCGGTGCAAGCACGGTACGCGTTTCACTGACCAAGGAGAATCCTGGAATCGAGGTGGTTATCGAAGACAACGGCCTGGGCTTCGATGTGAAAAAGATCCTTCTTTCTGACGACTGGAAGCGGGGATTGGGCCTGGCGAGCATGAAGGAGCGGACGGAACTTTCTGGAGGTTGCTTTCATGTCGATTCGGAGGCGGGAGTCGGAACGGTGGTCAGGGCACGATGGCCCGACGGGTAGAGACGGTGAGACCGCCTCTACCCCCCGTTTGACCCCGGTCTTCCTTACACCTTGGCCCGTCTTACCTCTTTTCCGATCTGCCGCCCCAAATCCACGCACTTTTCCAGGTCTTCCGGCGTGGGAGCGAACCTGACCCGCAGGCCACCATTCAATACCTTGAACTTCATTTCCGTGAGCGCGTCGGTGATGTGCTTTACCGCTTCCCCGCTCCACCCATACGAACCGAAAGCCACTCCCAGCTTGCCTGCAGGACGCAGCCCTTTCATGTAGCACAGGACATCCGCCATGGAAGGCATCATGCCGTTGTTGATTGTAGAAGACCCAAGCACAATCGCCTTTGCGTCGAGCACTTCCGTCATGATGTCGCTGCGGTGATTCAGCTTCAGGTTGAGCAGCTTGAAGCTTGCTCCCTCCTGGTTCAGCCCTTCCGCTATGGCAAATGCCATCTTTTCGGTGGACTGCCACATGGTGTCGTAAATGATGAGGGCCTTTTCCCTGGATTCCTGGAGGCTCCATCTGTTGTATGCCTGGATGATTCTGCCTGGGTCGGACCTCCAGATCAGGCCGTGGTCGGGCGCAATCATGTCGATTTGGAGGCCCAGTTCCTGGACTTTGGCGATCAGCTTCTGCACCAGCGGCGAAAACAGCAGGAGGATGTTGGCATAATATTTCGCCGCGTGGGCCAGAAGCTCCTCCTGGTTGACTTCGTCATCAAAACGTTCGCTGGTCGCCCAGTGCTGGCCGAAACCGTCGCTCGATATCAGCAGCCGGTCCTCTTCGAGGTACGACATCATGCTGTCCGGCCAGTGAAGCATCCGGGTTTCCAGGAACTGCACGGTCCTCTTGCCCAGGCTCAGCTCCTGTCCCGTTTCCACCACCTCAATCGGCCAGTCCTCCCTGTGATAATGATCCATGAGAGCTTTCTTCCCGGCGGGAGAACAGACAATCCTTTCCGGCCTGAGTACCTCGATCACCTCCGGAAGCGCCCCGGAATGATCCATCTCCACGTGATTCACGACCAGGTAGTCCAGCTTCTCCACCCCGAGCCGCTTCACGTTTTGAACCAGGTCATCCTTGAACGGCTTTTTTACGACATCGAACAACGTGATCTTGTCGTCCTTCACCAGGAAGGCATTGTAGGTTGTTCCCTTTGGAGTGGAATAGCCATGAAAGTCCCGGATGTTCCAGTCGATGGCTCCCACCCAGTAGATGTCTTTCTTTACTTCGACAGGCTGCATCGAATACTCCCTGTTGAATGTTCTCAAAACGAAACCGGAACTCGAACGGAACGCCCGCGCCGGCTACCAGTTTTCCCCCAGGACCTCGTAATGGTCCCGCGGGTGAGCGCAGGCGGGGCACAGGTCAGGCGCTTCCTCTCCCTCATGAAGGTAGCCGCAGTTGATACACCGCCAGACCACCTTCGAACTCTTTCTGAAGACACGGTTGTTCTCCACGTTGGCGGCCAGGTCATTGTACCTCTTCTCGTGCTGCTCCTCCGCAACACAGATGGCCTCGAACACATCGGCAATTTCATCGAAGCCTTCACTCCTGGCAACGCGTGCAAATTCAGGATAGAGTTCACTGTACTCGAACTTCTCGCCCACAGCCGCCGCCTTGAGGTTTTCCAGGGTGGTCCCGATCACCCCAGCGGGAAAAGCGGCCGTGATCGAGATCTCGCCCCCCTCGAGGAATTTGAAGAACCTCTTGGCATGCTCCTTTTCCTGGTTTGCCGTTTCCTCGAAGATTTGAGCGATCTGAACAAAGCCGTCCTTCTTGGCCTGGCTCGCAAAATAGGTGTACCGATTCCGAGCCTGGGACTCCCCCGCAAAAGCCATCAGCAGGTTCTTTTCTGTCTGCGATCCTTTCACTTGCTTCATGTTGTCCTCCAGATTGTCCAATGGTCATTCTCTGCTTTCATGTCGAGCCGTCCGCCAGGTTCAAGGACTTGTCCGTCCAGGCGGGAAAATCACTGTTTGCCTCTCTGTTCCAGATCAGAGGGGAATCGTCCCTCGGCCGAATCGCGATTCTTTCGGCATGTTGGACATAAACCGAGGAGTTCAAGCCGGATTTCCAGGACCTCGTAGTCCCCGGTATACTTGATTGCCTCATTCAACAAAGCGGTTGATTCGAGTTCGACGTCAGCGAGCGCTCCGCACCGGTCACACCGGATGTGATAATGCAGTTCCGAATTGATGTCGAACCGTTTCTGACGGCCATACAGGTCAAGCTTGCCCACCAGCCCGTGAGAAGCCATATACTCGAGGTTACGATACACCGTGCCCAGACTGATTCGAGGCATCCGCCTCCTCACCCTCTCATAAATCTCGTCGACGGTAGGATGAGTAGCGGAATTGTGAAGTTCCTCGAGAATGACACGTCGCTGACGAGTCATCCGAAACGTCTGTTTTCTTTGGTCCATAAGAGCACCTCGTTGAATAGTAATAGTTACTATTACTTTAATTTTATCCCTAAGTCAACGATTATTTGCCGAGTCATCCTTTTTTGGTTCATCCGGCAAACGCGTACCCGGACCGTTGTCACACAAAGATGGAATACACCCGCAACAATGTCATTGCCCTCCCAGGCGCACTCATTCCCGCGATGGCGGGAAGCCAGGAAAAGTACCCGTGGATGGCGAAACAGTTCGCGGGAATGACGTTGGGATGTCATCGATCCTTTGCGTGAAAAGCGCCGGATACTCGAGAAGCACGGAGGTACCCGTTTGCCGGATGAACTCCTCGTTTCGGGTGGTCTCTTGAGCCTGCTCGGCGAGGACACGGCCGGCCAGGAGTTCCTGTACGTCCTTGTTTTGACCAAGGAAAACTATCGTTGACTTTCAGTGCCCCGTGATGAAGTATGAACCGCACGCTCCGAACATACCCGCTGCATTGAGCATTCCTGGAGTAACACCGCATGATTACGAAAAAGCCACTGTTTTCATGGGTTCTTGAGCGTCACCGGGCGCTTCAGCTTCTGCTCTTTCTGCTTATTCTCCTGACTATCTTTCTTCGAGTCTTTCCGCTGGAGATGCAAAAGCGCATTGTGAACACGGCCATTGCGTTCAGGAAGATCGATGTACTCCTGGTCTACTGCGGCCTGTACCTGGCCGCGGTCGTTTCGGCGGGAGCTCTGAAGTACCTGATCAACGTCCTTCAGGGCTTCATCGGGCAGCGCATCCTCTTGGACCTGCGTACCCGTTTATACGATCACATTTTGAACCTGCCTCTGCCGTTTTTCAGGCGAACGCCTCCGGGGATGGTTATTTCCTCGCTCACCTCTGAACTCAGCGCCGTCGGGGAGTTCCTGGGCGGAGCGCTGGCCGTGCCACTCATCAATGTGCTGACCCTCCTGACCTTTGCGGCGTACCTGGCCCATCTCAACCCGCTCCTGGCTCTCATCAGCTTCTCCATCTACCCTGCTGAAATCCTCATCATTCCTGTACTGCAGAAGCGCTTTAACCTTTTGAACCAGCGGCGAATCGACGTCACCCGATCCATGAGCAACGTGATCGGCGAGGCCATATCCGGCATGCACGAGATTCACGGCAACGCGGGGCATCGCCTGGAAAGCCTCAAGCTCGGCGGCTTTGCCGCCTCCCTGTTCCACATCCGCCACCGGATGAACATCTTTAAGTTCCTCACCAAGTTCGTTAACAACTTCTTCCAGAGTCTCGGCCCCTTCGTTCTTTTTCTCCTTGGCGGATACCTCACCATCCAGGGCAGGCTCGACCTGGGTGCGCTGGTGGCCTTTCTTTCAGCCTATGAAAAGCTTTACGATCCGTGGAAGGAGCTGATGGACTACTACCAGGGTCTTCAGGACAGCAAGGTCAGATATCGGCAGGTGATGGAATACTTCGATGAAAGACCGGATTTCGAACTGCTCCCGGCCGAAGACCGGAAGCCGTACGACCTGGAAGGCCCGATCAGCGTGACGGACCTCACCTACCAGGCCGAAGGCCGGGTCCGAATCCTGGACCAGGTTTCCCTTGACATCCAAAGGGGTGAACAGCTTGCCATCGTCGGCCAGTCGGGAAGCGGGAAAAGCACGCTCGCCATGATCATCGGACAGCTCTACAGCTACACCTCCGGGCATGTGACCATCGGAGGCAGGGAGCTCAAGACACTCACCAAGTACGACGTCAGCCACAACATCGGGTACGTGGCTCAGCACCCGTTCATCTTCGACGGCACGATCCTCGAGAATGTCCTTTACGCCAGCAAGTCCCTCGATCGCAGTTTCGTCGGAGGGGATGAACTGCCCGGCAGGGGCGAGATTCTCAGTGTCCTGGAGAACGTGGGCCTGTCGGAAGACATCCTGAGAATAGGCATGGACTCGACCCTGTCCAGGGAAAGGCATGAACAACTGGCTCGGGAACTGCTGTCCGTAAGAGGCGCCTTTATGGAACGGTGGAAGGTCGAGCCGGCGGGTCTTGTAGATTTCTTTGATGAGAACCGTTTTCAGTATCATCTCAGCGTGGGCGAGAACATCACGTTCGGTTCGTCGGAAAGGGAAGGATTCCAAACTGCGCAGCTCGCCGGCAATCCACAATTCCGCCGGTTTCTCGAGGACGAAGGCATCATGCCATCCCTGGTCGAACTGGGCGCCGAAATCGCGTTGCAGACCGTGTCCTTGCTGGAAGGTCTGGAGCAAGACGCCTACTTCTTCCGGCTCAGCCCCATCGAACCGCAGGAACTCGATGAGTTCAAGGATATTGCGGAACGCATGACCAGGTCTGAAAAGGAGGAATGGTCCGGGCAGGACAAAAGGGCGATTCTCTCCCTTGCCCTTCGATTCAGACCCGCTTTGCACAAGATGGCTTCCCTGTCTCCCGCTTTTGAAGAAAGTATCCTTCGAACCCGCCGCCGCTTCAGGGAGAAGATGTCCCGGGAAGACCCTCACGCTTTCGCATTCTACCGCCCGTCGGAATATCTTTTCAGTCAAAGCATCCTCAATAACGTACTGTTCGGCCACCCGAAGTCGAACCGTCCGGATGAAGCCGAAAGGATCAGGCAGCACGTGGTGGATCTACTAAAAGATAGAGGCCTCCTTGAGGAGGTCATGGAGGCGGGGTTAGAATTCCGGGTGGGCAGCAAGGGCGACAGGCTTTCGGGGGGCCAGAAGCAGAAGATCGCCATCGCCAGGGTCCTGTTGAAGCGTCCGCACATTCTCATATTCGACGAAGCGACGGCAAGCCTGGACAACGCATCCCAGAACCGCATCCAGGCATTGATCCATTACGGGCTCAGAGGAAAATCGACCCTGATTTCGGTGGTTCACCGTCTCGAAATGGTCCGGGATTATGATCAAATCGCGGTCATGAAGGCGGGGAAGATAGTGGAAATCGGACAATACGAGGAATTGACCTCACGAAAGGGGCTCTTTTATGAACTCGCCCACGGAATCGGATAAACCCTGTTCGTCGGCGATGCGTGACCGCTGCGAACTGGATGAAAACCTGGAAATCCTTCGAAACGTTCCGGCATTCTCGGCCATCCCCTTGCAGAATCTGAGACTCTATGCTTACCTGAGCAGGAGGAGGTGCTACCGGGCCGGAGAATTCCTGTTTCACCAGGGAGACATGGACGATCGCGGATATATCGTCGTGTCGGGAACAGCCCGGGTGCTCAGGGAACTGAAAGATTGTTCGATCTTTTTGAACGAACTGAAAGAAGGTGAGTTTTTCGGGGGACTCGCCCTGTTTTCCGATATCAGGCGGCTTTTTTCCGTCCGGGCCGTCACGGACATGGAATGCCTGGCTCTCGACCGCGAAAGCTTCCGAAGAATGCTCCTCCAGTTTCCCGACGTATCCCTGAAGGTGCTCGATATCATGATCAAACGGATTGTCCAGATGGAGGAAAAACTCTTCCAGGCCTGTCCGGACGTGTGCATGCTCTGACAGGGATGGGAACGGTTCCGGGCGTTTCCTTCGATTCAGCAGGAAGGCCTTACCCGGACACACTGGATGGATCCTGCCTGTTGTGACAGGCGGAAAGGACCTGCCGGATCGGTTGCGAATATGAAGAAAATGTCTAAGGAAGAGTCCCATTTCCACCAGGTAGAAGCGGTGTTTCATGGATGAAGTCACACGCAGACTGCAAAGAGAGGCGGAGCGGATCGCTTCGAGGCACCCTGTTCCCGAGTTCTACATCCGTTTCAAGGCACCCATTGCACTGGCACGAAAGCTCTTTTTCAGCCATCCCGCCGTCCTTCGCATGCGCAGAACCGTTGAACCGCTTCTCCAGGAAGACCTGGGACACGGCATCTTCCACACCACGCGTGTAAGCATGGATACGGCTGCGCTCATCTTTATCGAGGTGGAACCGGACGGCATGAGTTTCAGGCGCACCGAGCGTCTTATGATGCTTGGACTGTTTGCCGGATTGCTTCACGACATTCGCCGCAGCGAGGAAAGGCACGCCGAGGCGGGGGCGATGGAAGCGGAAAAGCTGCTCTTGGATTTTCACCTGAGCAGAAACGAGGTCGAGTGTATCTGTGAGGCGATACGCAATCATGAAGCCTTCACCGCTCCGACCCCGTGCACCCGCCCCTGGTTTCAGCTGGTGAGCGATTGTCTGTATGATGCCGACAAGTTCCGCTGGGGAGCCGATACCTTCACTCATACCCTCTGGCACATGGCCAACCACCAGGGGCTTTCCCCCCAGGAACTCCTCGCGAGGTTTCCCTGGGGAATATCCGGAACCTTCCGCATCGCGGGGACATTCCGCACCGCCACGGGCCGCCAGTTCGGACCCGAGATCATCGAGACAGGGATCGAAATAGGCAAGGAAATCTACCGGTATTTGTACAAGCATTTCAAGGAAGACAAGAATGACGAATGACACATTGACGGCAATCGAGGGTATCCTCGTCGGCCACGCTTCACTGCCGGGAATCTCGACCGGGTGCACGATCATCCTGCCGGAGCGTGGAGCCACCGCAGGGGTTGACGTGCGGGGCGGAGCGCCCGGGACTTTCGGTACGGACACGTTGAATCCCCTCAATCTCGTAAACCAGGTGCACGGGCTGTTCTTTTCCGGAGGAAGCGCATTCGGTACGAGTGTCGCTCATGGAGTGAGAAGATATCTCAGGGAAAGAGGCATCGGTTTTGACACGGGCCATGGAGTGGTCCCCATCATCGCGGGAGGAGTGATATTCGACCTCGGGATCAACGACAGCGGCATTTACCCCGACGCCGAACTGGGCTACCTGGCCTGTGAAAACGCGTCTTGCGATCCTGTACAGGAAGGGTCGGTCGGGGCGGGAGTCGGGGCGACGGTGGGGAAGCTTTTCGGAGGCGAGCGGGCAATGAAGAGCGGGGTGGGCAGCGTGTGCATCGCGGGCTCCGGCGGCCTCAAGGTCGGTGCACTCATGGTGGTCAACGCCTTCGGAGACGTTCTCGACCCGGCGATCAACCGATCCATAGCGGGATCGAGGAAAAGCCCGGACAGTCTCGAACTCCTGCCCGCCGAAACCGAAATCTTCAAGATGACGCGTTTTCGAGGCTTCCCGGACGGGCAGAGCACGGTGGTGGGAGCAGTCGTGACCAATGCAAAACTGACCAAGACTCAACTCACCAAAGTTGCACAAATGGCCCACAACGGATTGGCTCGCACGATCTTTCCGGTCCACACCCTCTACGACGGCGATGCCATCTTCGCGTTGAGCTGCGGGGAACTCGAGGACGTGGAAGTAAGCATCATCGGGGCCCTGGCCAGTGTGGCCACTGCCCGGGCGGTTCTCAGAGGCGTTCGAAAAGCCGGATCGTCCTGCGGCCTGCCTTCCTTTTCCGATCTGCCGTCCAATCACCCTTGATTCACAGCAGAACAAGTCCTCGACAGGCGGAATCCGCCAAAGAAAGGCGGAACATTCGAGTTCATGCGGGTTTTCGCTCTCTCCATTCGAACCGGCCAACGTCTACTTAATCCGGTTGACACAAATGGAGAATGCCGACATAGTGATGGATGGTGCAAGTGCGTTTCACCAACGCGGATGCCTCGGGGATGTGCATTTAGCAAGATCTTGTGTAATTTTCATCACCGGTTCTCCTCGGGCGGAACGACTTATTCGGATCCCAAATGCCTGCCTCCGTCCGGGAAACGGGGAAATCCCTGTCGACAGCTTCCCCGATGGCCAGTTGCCCGCAAGAGCGAAATCCGGTTTTGTCGCTGTACCGCATGTTCCGAGTCCTGACTACTGCCTGATCTTTGTATGCCATCTAGAAACGAGAGGACGAACATGAAAAAGGGAAAAAGAAAAGTCTTACTTGTGGTGGATGGATCTTATCAGTCCTTCGAGACCGTCAATTACGTCAGCGGCGTCCTTCCAACGCCGGGGACCGAGGTGGTCTTGCTCCACATCATGAGCAGGATCCCTGACGCTTTCTGGGATCTTGAGAAAGACCCTCTGTGGCAGCAGAAGGTTCTGACGGTCAGGGGCTGGGAACAACAGCAGGAAAAGAAGATCAACGATTTCATGGGAAGAGCTCGCCAGGTTCTGGTTGGCGCCGGCTTTGCTCCCGAATCCGTCAAGGTCGACATCAGGGAAAGGAAGCTCGGCATTGCCAGGGACATTGGCGTCGAATCGAGGGTGGGCGGGTATGACGTTACGGTGATCGGAAGGCGGGGACTGAGTGCCCTTCAGGATCTGGCCCTCGGGGGTATTGCAGGCAAACTCGTGGTCAAACTGACTCATACCTCCATCTGGCTTGTCGGAGGCAGGCCGGAACCTCATCATATTCTCATCGGTATGGATTCATCCGACGGCGCCATGCAGGCAGTGAAACATGTCGCCGAGATGACGGGAAGCGATGTTCGACGGATTTGCCTCGTGCATGTAATACGCACTCTGAGCGCCGGTTCTGAAGACAACGGCCAAGTGTTTTCCGAAGACTACCTGCGGCGGAGGTTGGAGGAAGCTTCGATCCGCATCGAACCGGTATTCGACAAGGCTGTTGCTTGCCTTGCAGCAGCAGGAATTCCCGCTGAAAAAATCTCGACCAGGGTGCTGACGGGAGCGTCCAGCCGGGCGGGAGCGATCCTCGAAATGGCTCACGGGGAAGGCTACGGAACAATCGTTGTGGGTAGACGGGGTCTTTCAACCGTTGACGATTTCGACATGGGCCGGGTCAGCAATAAGCTCGTTCAAACCGCAAAGGACAGGGCGGTTTGGATAGCAGGCTGATCCACGGACGCGGCACCTCCCGCGTACCAATCTCGTTCATGCATCCCGGGCGAAGAGGCAGTTCCAAGAGAACCGACTCGACAGCAATGGGAGCTCTGCTGAAAACGAATCCCGGTCACGCACTGTGCAAACCTTGGGCTCCTGGTCCTCGCCGCTCCGACTTTGCGGCTGGTGCTCAACGAATGTCCAAGACCTCCGGCCGGTGCCTTCAATTGCGTGTCCGTTCGCAGGATCATCTCTTCGGTCATTCCCACGCGGTTCGACCAATCTTCGCCGCATTCGGCTCCGTATCCACTGCGTTCGCCCGGCATCTCATTCAGAAGGCGATTCGCCTGAATTAAAGGTAGAATGAGAACCCACTATCAGGAGTTCCACATGGATGAAAAACTCAACCCCTTCAAGATCGCTCAGCAGCAGCTCGACCATGCCGCGGAAAGGCTCGGGCTTGATTCCGCGACTCATGAGCTTCTTCGCTGGCCGATGCACGAGGTAAGAGTCACTCTTCCAGTGAAGATGGACGACGGTTCCACGAGGATATTTCATGCCTTTCGCGTGCGGTACAATACGGCTCGGGGACCGGCCAAAGGCGGCATCCGCTGGCATCCCCAGGAAACCATCGATACGGTTCGGGCGCTTGCCGCCTGGATGACCTGGAAAACAGCAGTTGTCGACATCCCGCTCGGCGGAGGCAAGGGGGGAATCGTGTGCAATCCCAAGGAGCTTTCCGAGACGGAGAAGGAGCGGCTGGCAAGGGCTTACGTTCGAGCCCTGGCCGGGTCTCTTGGAGCGACCAGGGATGTTCCTGCCCCCGATGTGTACACGACCCCCCAGATCATGGCCTGGATGATGGATGAATACGAGACCATTCTTGGCGGAAACCAGCCGGGGGTCATCACGGGCAAACCCATCGCTCTGGGAGGATCCCAGGGCCGCGGAGATGCCACCGCTCGGGGCGGAATCTATATTACGAGGGAGGCGGCCGCTGCCTGCAACATCGAACTGCAGGGCAAAACGATGGCCATTATGGGCTTCGGAAACGCCGGCCAAAACGCCGCCGCACTCGGGGCCGAGATCCTCGGGCTGCGCCTTGTCGCCGCTTCCGATTCCAAGGGCGGTGTATACGATCCCAAGGGGATCGACCCGGTCAGGCTCATCGCCTACAAACTCGAGAAGGGAATGCTCAGGGGCTTCCCGGGCACAAAAGAGATCACCAACGACGAACTGTTACGCATCGAGGTAGCCGTCCTTTTCCCCGCCGCCCTCGAAAACATGATCACTCATGAAAACGCGCCCACTCTGGGCTGCAAAATATGCTGCGAACTGGCAAACGGTCCGACCACTCCCGAAGCGGACAGGATCCTCGACAACAGGGGCATCCTGGTGCTTCCCGATTTTCTCGCCAATGCCGGTGGTGTAACCGTCTCCTACTTCGAACAGGTGCAGAACGCTTCCAACTTCTACTGGGAACTGCATGAAGTTCACCGCCGCCTGGACACCAAAATGACCCATGCTTTCAAAAGTGTCTTCGAGATGAGCCGGCGAAACAGGATCAACCTGAGGGAAGCCGCCTACCTCGTGTCTGTGGGCAGAGTGGCCGAGGCATGCAGGCTGAGAGGCTGGGCATAGGGAAATGGATCCAGCGAAGCCCGTGAATCGATCCCGCTGACAAGAAAAGCCTCCCAGCCGGGACCGGAGAAGGATTTCCGTTCAGGATATTCCAGGTTCTGCCGGCATTTTCTCAAAAAAACACGTAACCGGACCGTTGTCGCACAAAGGTGGCATACACCCGCAACCACGTCGTTCCTGCAGCAACGCCAGTCCAACAGCAACGTTGTTCGGTGGGAATGACGATCGTTGTGAGCTTCGCGGGAATGACGTTGTAATGCCGAATGATGTTGTGATGCCATCGAACTTGTGCCATCGAACCTGTGCGCGAAAGGCGCCGGATGCGTAAAAAGCACCGGAGTACTCGTTTACCGGCTGAACCATAATCCACCAAAACCTGGACGAGGGGAGCAACGTTGCCGCAGATCCGTCCCCGCCTCTGACCTGACCTTATCTCGAAGATCCTTGGCCTCCGCTGTTTCCCCCGCCACGCTGCCGCTCCGGCCGGCTTCGCCCGGCCGGACACCGATTTCCCGGTTGTTTCTTCTCCCGCAATGATTAATCTATGGTGGCAAAATCCGCTGCCTTTCACGGCGGGAGGAGCGGGTGGCATTTGAATATCGGTTCAACAACCCCTGCCCGTTACGCCGGGTTCGAGGCCCGTGTATAAGCCCGGTGCGACGAGATGTATAGTCCGGAATACGGGTTCGGGAGGATGCTATGGAAACGGAAGCGGCAAGAGCAGGGGAATGGATGGTTCCCCTGGACGGATATGCGACAGTGAGTGAAGAGGACACGCTCTTCGAGGCCGTAACCCTTTTAAAAGAAACCGGGAATCGAGCGCGGTTCGACGGAGACCGTATCCTCCTGGTGCGCGGCACAGGTGGAGGGATCGTCGGCAAAATCGATTTCAGAGACATCTTGATGGGCATTGAACCCCGTTACGGGCAGTCGAATGGCTCTGGGGAGTCGGCTGTGAACAAGAGCTATGTCCGGTCTGCGATCACCATTTACGACAGCCGGGAACACCCGCTCGAAGACCTCTGCAGAAAGGCTGCCGAGATGAAAGTCGGGGACATCCTAAACGCAATCGGAGAGATCGACCGGATCGAGGAGGATCGGACCATCGAGGAAGCCATCCGCCGGCTCATCGGTGGCGGTCTTCAGTCATTGCTGGTCACACGCGGGGATTCCGTGGTGGGAATCCTGCGCCTGAGCAGTATTTTTGACGGATTCTGCGCCATGATCAAGGCCTGCCGCTGTTGAATTTCGACTGCGATTCCATGGCCTTGAGGGCGGGGATTCCTGGAGCACAACCGGAACGACAGGCCTTTCATTGTGCTTGGGCGCATGGGGGGCGCTGGCCGGCGGCATCTAACCCACAATAGGGAGACTACCTATGGAAATTCCTGTTTACGTGACCGTTGAAGAAGTGAAAAGAGTCTGCGGCGAACTGAAGATCAGCGACTGGACTCAACTGACGGAAGGAAAGGTTTCGCCCGGGGAAGCCGAACTCATCCTGAAGTGGGTCAATACGGAAGGTATGGACATCCCCCTGGATGATTTCCGCAGAGGGCTCGAAGTGGAACTCGAACACGGAACACGGTTCAGGGATGCCAACGTGACCAACAACCACCCGTTACTGACCGGAAAGATCGTCCTGGCTCACCTGAAGGAATCTATGGACTACTACAAGAGGCTTGAGGTGGCCGAGATCGAGGGGGATATTCTCAAGGCGATGGTTCGAAAGGACATGGATAAAGTTCAGAGGCTGCACAAGGAACTTGTGAAGGCGAGGCTCGAACTGAGCGAGTCGGAATGGAAGGAGTTGGGCGGGGAGTAAGGCTCGGAAAGACTTTGCAGAAGCAAGGCACCCCGGCGACCAAACGGGCAGCCACGCAGCCGAACGAAACCCGGCAGGATTCCGTGTGGAACCCGGAATCCTGCCGGATCATAAGGCAGGATCGAGAAGAATTGCCTGAGTCCGAGGGGACCAGGCCAGTGGGTGTCAACCGTTCTTCCTGGCAAACTCCTTCATGAAAGCGACCAGGGATTCGACAGCCTCGATGGGTACTGCATTGTAGATGGATGCTCGGCATCCCCCCACCGAACGATGCCCCTTGAGTCCTCCGAGGCCCGCGGCAGTGGCTTCCTGAACGAACCTCTGTTCGAGATCCTGGTCGGACAGCCGGAAGGTGACGTTCATCCTGGACCTGGAATCCGGAGCGGAGGTACCGCTGTAGAAATCCTGGCTGTCCAGGTATCCGTACAGGAGATCGGCTTTCCCGGTATTGACGGCTTCCATGGCACTGATCCCCCCCACGGTCTCCTCGAGCCACCGGGTCACCAGGCAGACGACGTAGACGGCAAAACAGGGAGGAGTATTGTACATGGATTTCTTCCCTGAAAAGGTCGTGTATTTGAGCATCGTGGGCAGCTGTTCGGGAGCTCTTTCGAGCATGTCCTGCCTGGCAATGACGAGTGTAACTCCGGCCGGGCCCGCGTTTTTCTGGGCTCCTGCATAGATCAGCCCGAATGGGCCGGGGTCGAACGCACGACTGAAGATGTCGGAAGACATGTCGCTGACCAGGGGAACCCCACCCGCATCGGGGAAGCGCTGCCACTGAGTCCCCTCGATGGTGTTGTTGGACGTGATGTGCAGGTAGGCCAGGTTCGAATCGATTTCGATCTTTTCCGGGATATAGCTGTAATTCCGGTCTTTGGAACTCGCCAGGACCCTGACTACCTTCCCCTGGATCTGGGCTTCTTTGACAGCCTTTACAGCCCAGCTGCCCGTATCCACGTACCCGGCGGGCTTTCCCGGCACACAGAGGTTCATGGGCACCATGCAGAACTGCATGCTCGCTCCGCCCTGCAGAAAGAGCACCTCGTAACGGTCGTCCAGGCCGAGCAGCCGCTTTATTCTCACAATCGCTTCGTCCAGAACGTCTTCAAACCACCTCGACCGGTGGCTCACTTCCAGTATGGACATCCCGGACCCACGGAAATCGAGCATTTCCAGCTTGATCTGTTCGAGCACCGGGAGCGGTAGAGCAGCGGGACCGGCATTGAAGTTGAATATGCGGTGTTCCATTTCCTTTTTCCTCTCTTGAAGATTCGCGTTTGACAGAATGGCCGATCATCGGAATGAGGTGAACGAGTACGCTAACGACGTGCCTTTTTTTTGTCAACGAGTTTTTGGACTTTCTCTCCGCGCGCTCTTCAGCCTTTTTCCACAAAGATCCCCTATAGTTATTATGTTTCGAATTGCGGCGGACCCTAAAAGTGTTGTATGTATCGAGAAACTTTTCCGGCGGAGGCTCCCAGGCGGGAAGCATTCCGTCCGTTTCACTCGAAAGAATCCGAACAGGCAGTACCGTTCGAAATCCCACTGCCGGCAGATCCTGACCCTACGATTCAGAGGAAACCCCCATGAGCCTCAAGTATCTTGCATACCCCGTCGATTACCTCGACCAGAGACTTCTTGTCATTGACGACGGTTCTCTCCTGGAATGGGCTCACAACCATAATCTGCCTCCGTGGCGGGCCCAGCTCGAAGCAGTTCGCAGCCGGATCCTTCCTTTGCGTTACCTGAAGAACTTCTGGTCGCTGGGCTATAAAGAGCAGGAAAAGATCTGCTCAAGCGAAGTTTTCGTGTGCGGCTGCGGGGGACTCGGCGGCATACTCATCCATCTGCTCGCCCGCGCCGGGGTCGGCCGCATACGAGTAGCAGACAGGGACATCTTTTTCCCGACCAACCTGAATCGACAGATCCTCTGCGACGTTGAACATCTTTCCCGGCCCAAGGTCCACGTGATCGAGGAGCGCATGAAAGCCGTGAATCCACTCGTACACATTGCACCGATCTCGGTGGACCTGAACCGGGAGAACGCGGATGAACTGATTCATGGGTCAGACCTCGTTCTGGACGCTCTCGACAATGTTTCCGGGCGTTTCGTTCTTGCCGAGGCAGCCCGCCTGCTCGGGATCCCCTTCATTCATGCGGCGGCATCCGGCTGGTGGGGCCAGATCGGCACGTTCCTGCCCGACTCCCGTTCGAGTCTTTCCGACGTTTACGGAAAGATGAGGTCAAGGGAACTGTCCGAGGAGACTGCCGGCATACTGGGGCCGACGGCCGCGGTCATAGGAAGCCTCGAAGCGCTCGAAGCGCTCCGCATTCTGTCGGGAAGAGAACCTGCTTACTCGGGGAAACTTCTTTACTTCGACGGAGAAAGCGGCGGTTTCGAAATGGTCCCACTGGAACAGGACTCCCGCGACAGGCAGCCTCGGGATACCTGATGAACGATCCCTCTTTAAAGTAAGTTAAACGACTCTTTTCAGGAGGAACCGATGCACGTGGAGCGGCAGATCGCACCTTCGTCTCAGTGGAAAGGAGACGCCGTATTGTACCTGGCATTCGAGGGCACAGCGGAACCTCTGCCCGGATTCAGGCAATGGATGGACCGGCATGCCCCGTGGCTGCCGGCTTCGACGGCGTTTCGGGACTTCGAAGGGAAATATCAGCAGGCAGCCGTCTTTTACGGTCCGCCGGACGGCATTGTCTCGCGTGTGATCTGCGCGGGTCTGGGCACGGCGGATACGTTTCAGCTCGATAAACTCCGCGGCGCAGCAGCCTCCGCCTTCCGAAAATGCCGCGACCTGCACCTCTCCACCGTAACACTCCCTGTCGCCGCCTTCGAAGGGCTGCCGCTGGAAACCGGAACGGCCGTCGAAGAATTCATTATCGCCGGTCTGACCAGCCTGCACCGCCTGGATGCCTTCAAGACCAGAGACGTCGAACCTGCTGTCCACCCCGAACGGCTTGTCGTGACGAGCGAACAGGAAACCGACGATTTCCTTTCCGCAACCATCGAGAACGCTCAGGCCCTTTCGTCGGGCATATGCATGGCCAGAGACCTGGTTGCAGCTCCGGCCAACCGCGTGACTCCACTCTATCTGGCCGATTCGGCTCGATGCCTGGCCCAGAGTCACGGCTTTCAGCTGCACGTCATCGACATGGAAGAAGCCCGGAACCTGGATATGGGTGCCTTCCTGGCCGTGGCCCAGGGAAGCCGGGAACCGGCCTGCATGATTGTCCTGGAACATGCACCCGCAGGATGCGAAGAGACTCCACCCCTTGTTTTCATAGGAAAAGGGATCACCTTCGACACCGGAGGCATCTCCTTGAAACCCAGCAGCAAACTCGATTCCATGAAGCAGGATATGGCCGGTGCGGCGGCGGTGCTGGGCGCGTTCGAGGCAATCGGCCGGATGGGGGTGAAACAGCGTGTCGTGGGGATTCTGCCCTGCACGGAAAATATGCCGGACGGCAAGGCCTACAAGCCGGGAGACGTGATCCGGTCCATGTCCGGCCTTACCATCGAAGTCATCAGCACGGACGCAGAAGGCAGGATGATCCTGTGCGATGCCCTGACCTATGGGCTCCGCTACAGTCCGGCCGCCGTGGTGGACATCGCGACCCTGACCGGCGCCTGCATCATCGCCCTCGGGCACCAGGTTGCCGCAGTCCTGGGAAACCGGGAAGGATTCGTCCGAAAGATCATGGAAACGGGCATTAAACTCGGAGAGAGACTCTGGCAACTCCCTCTCTGGGATTTCTACTTCGAGGACCTGAAGAGCGAGATCGCAGATATGAAAAACGTCGGCGACCGCTCCGCCGGGACCATAGTCGGAGCCATATTTCTCCAACAGTTCGTGCCGCCCGACGTCCCCTGGGCACACATGGATATCGCGGGTACCGCCTGGGCCGAGAAAGACCAGGGGGCGGTTCCAAAGGGCGCAACGGGCTTTGGAGTAAGAACCCTTGTCGAACTGGCGCGCCGCTGGGCCGAAATGAAAACCGCCTGATCCATTCAAAGAAGAGATCGTCAGCCGGCAGCACCCTTGAGGTGATCCATGGCATTCGCCGCCAGCATGATTTTTTTCTGTCTGGGAGGATATACGCGGTGGACCCTGTCTTCCTTTATGTCGAAGTTCTGGAGATATCCCCGCTGATTGGATTTTCCGTAAAGATTGAGGGTAATGGCGGTAACCTTTCCGGGATTGCCGGTGGTATGTATACCGGCATCCAGCGGACGCGTGAAGGTGGTCTCTCCGGGACGAAGCGTGAAGCGTTCCATTTCCGTCAGCAGGGCATACCCTTCCCGTTCTCCATCATCTTCCCGCCGGTAGTTGATCACTTCGAAACCGTCCGTCACCGTACCCAGGACTCCCCATGAATTGTGGTCATGCGGGTAGGTATATTCCCCGGGGCCCCACAGGTAGAGCCGCAGGGAAAAGACGCCGCCGGCATCGGAATAGAGGAGCAGTTCATTGTCGAACATGGTGGGCCGTCGCGCATCGGGGTACCCCGTACCCTGAACGATGCCGTTCATAAGTTCCACAAAAAGGGACTTATTCAGCAGGACTCCCCTCATCTCCTTCATCACGTACTCGATGCGCCCGGTGTCATCGCAAAGAGTCGGCAAGACCTCGGAACAGCCGCTGTAAAAGGATTGTAGCTCGATCGGAACAGTTGCCGCAGTAGAATGCATCAGGAATGTCCTCCTCGGATAATCGTCGCCGTTCATTCGTTTTCCAGACGTACATGCTGCTGATAAAAGGGGGCTCCCCCGCCGATGTCTGTCAGGCCCGCCTGAATCAGCTGGTTCGCGCCGCCTCCCAGCTTCATCCAGTCTCCTCTTCTGTAGACGACTGTATGCGGATGAAGACCGGATCGGGTTTTTACCTGTACCATGAGGCGTCCCAGCGGGGAAACCATAAACACGTTTTTCCGCAGGTCCAGATTCTTCAGATGAGGGCTGTCCGGAGAAATCCACACGGGGGGAGGCGCGGCCTGGTCCTCGGGAAGGATCTGCGAATGGATATGTTCCCGGCGTATGAGTGTCAGGAGGCGCAGGGGATATTCCGGAGAAGCCGGGGGTTCGGCATGCAATTCGGGTGGAAACCGGTATTTCCCGTCGGTATGATCGAAACGCATCCCGGCATAGGCGATTCGAGGACGTCCGGCGCGCACAAACCGTTTTGCTCTGAGTTCCTCGAGGGAAACGGACAGATGAGGGGAATCCAGGGATGCCCTGAAAATGGTTTCCGGATCCGGCAGGACCACCGGAGGATCCAGACGCACACCCAATTCACGGAAGATCCGGTGATCGCTTCGCGCCCAGGCTGGAGGTTGTACGACGGCCGGCACGTAATGAACGAAGTCGTGAAGGTACGAGGCGACGATATCTTCCTGCTCGAGCATGAGTGTACACGGAAGAAAAAGGTCCGCCCGCTGCGCCGTGTCGGTCATAAACGCGTCCACCACCACCTTGAAGGGAACGGACTCGAAGGCGCGCGCGGTCTGGCGGGAGTCCGGAGCCTGGTTGATCACGTTGGACCCGTTTATCCAAAGCATCCTCACGGGAGGATCGTCCGCCTCGAGAATGCTTCTCCCGATCTCGGCGACGGGGAAAGCTCTTCGAGGCTTGCGCTCCGGGTCCTTTGTCCAGTTGAGGTTGACGTTGCGCAAAGAATGGAGGTGGAAATAGCTGCCGCCACCCTCCCTCCCGATGTTTCCCGACAGGAAGGCAAGCGCATTGATGAACCGGACGTTCTCTCCACCGTACGCGTACCTCTGCAGCCCCGCTCCCAGGATCGTGGCGGTCGGCCCTCTTTGCGCGTAGCGGCAAAATACCCGCTCGACGTCGCGAGGATCCACATCACACCATGCAGCCAGGTCCGCCGCCGCATGCTTCATGACGAGCTCCCTGAATTCGGGCCACTGGCGGGCATGAGACAGAACATCGTCCCCGATGATGTCTTCTTCAATAAAGCGTCGGATGACCGCCGCTGCAAGAAAACGGTCCGTGCCCGGTCGGATGCATACCCTGTCGTCGGAAAAGCCTGAATTGTCATCGCCTCCCGGCGAGATGGAAATCACCTGCGATCCAAGTTCTCTCGCCCGCCGAATGAGTGCGGCCGTGTGAACGGAGCTGCGGGAAAGGTCTCTGCCCCAGTTGACGATGCAGCGCGAATGAAGCAGATCGGTGATGTCGTTGTTGAGTCTCGAACCGAAATCCGCCAGGCAGGCAACGTAGCCGGCAGCGTCACACAGGGAACCGCTCACCCGGCTCGCCCCCAGCATGGCGAAAAAGAGCTTCCCGGCCTGCTTCATGACGCCCTTGGCTCCCTCCCCATGGATATGGAGAATCGAGGCCGGTTCGGCACGGCAGGAACCGAGCTTCTCGGCGCACAGATCCAGGGCATCGTCCCAGCTCAGGCTTCTCCATTGTTCTCCCGTCCGAAGCATGGGGTGCGTTATCCGGTGTGGACTGCCGAGTCGCCGTATGAAACCACGGGACTTCCTGCAGGTGAACCCCGCGGTGAAGGGATGATCCGGATTGCCTTTCAGACGGACGGCGCCCCGCGAATCCCGCGTGACGACCAGAGAACACGTGTCGGGGCAATCCAGGGTACAGGCGGTGACTGCTTCAAGAATCTCTTTACTGCTCATTCACGCGAACCGATTCATCGGGACCCGTTTGTCCCGCTCTTTATCCAGCATTCCCTGCCGGACTCACCCCGCATATACGGGGCCTCAAGGTTTGATCTCGAAATCCGGATCTGTGAAATACCTGAAAGGCGGGCTTCCCTCTTCATGCGGAAAGGGCGTACGATTGATCACTTCATCCGGCAGGCACGAATGGTCATCGAAGATACTGAATGCAAAATGCAGCAGGTTAAGCCGCTCTTCATACCTCTTTTCGAGCAGAAAGGCATACAGGGCGCGGACTGCCTCTCCACGGGTGAAGTTCCCGCCGGCCTTTCTTGCCAGGAACGGTTCCACAAAGCCTGACGCGGATTCCAGCAGGGCTCTCTCGAAATCGGCACAATCATGCCCACGCATGTCCTCGTCCGGTTCATAATCTTCAAATTCGCTCAGAAGACGCTGCCAATCCACATCCTTCTCCCCAACTTCCGGCGGATCCCCGCGGACCTGCATTCCGTCGGACATGCCCGCTTCCCGTTCGCCCCCTCCGCGCCGTCGTCATGATTCTTCATTCTCGGCGCCCGGTTGTCTGCCTTTCCAGTATTCCGATTCTTTTCAGAACAGCGGGAATGAAGAAGGAGAAAATGAAAAGCCCGAGCGAAAAGAAGACCTTCCAATGGAGGAGTTGCTCCCACCGGCCGGTCAGCCAGACCTCCTTCAACGTGCCCACGAAGAACGTGAAAATAAAGGTACCGACAAGGATTCCCAATCCCGTACCCAGAAGATAATCCTGGAAACGGACTCGAGTCATGCCCATTCCGAAATTCATCAGAGTGAAGGGAAAATAGATCAATCGCAGGTAAAGCACCGTCGCAAAACCGTTGCGTTCGATGGCATCGTCATATTTCCTCAGTCTTTCACCGGCGATATTTGCGGCAAAATCCCTGCCCAGGTATCGTCCGACCAGGAAGGCCACTGCGGCACCCGTCATGGCGCCGATCCAGACAAAAAGAAATCCCCACCAGGCACCGAAAATGGCGGCGCCGATGGCAGTCATCAGAGAACCCGGCACGAACAGGCAGACGGCCGCCGCGTACAGTGCGATGAACACCGCCGGCGCCCAGAAACCGGATCGATCCAGAAGAACGGAGAACCGTTCCGCGGTGAGGAATTCCAGAACCAGCGAATGCCTCACCAGGACAAAGGCGCACATCGTGAACAAGGCGAATATGCCGATCTTTATCCATGCACTGACTGTGAGGTTTTTCGTCCGCATCGAGGCTTCCAACTCGCAGCACCGGTTGCACACAAGACCCGGTCTCCGGACCGAGCTCCGGAGATCGAGACTTCACTTCTTTAAATAACCTCCACCCGCGGGATGGACAACCTTCCCAGGCGGAAGAAAGGTCCTGCGCCGTAATTCGCAATGCCTCCCGCGCTTAACCGCTGAGTCACTTTGGGTCTTCCGGCAAACATACTGTCGACCAGACCACGCAAATAAGACTTTGAATCAGCTGATCTCTTTGAAACGGGCCAAACGGCTCCGGCATTTTCTCAGAAACGCCTGCCTGTGCACTTGTCGCACGAAGGTGGAATACACCCGCAACAACATCATCCCCGCAAGAACCTCATCCCTGCAAGAACGCCACACCAAACCCGTTGCGCCTCCACATCGTCATTCCTACGCGCCATCTTTTTCGGCAAATCGAGGTGCCGGACCGGGACAGACCGATTCCCGCAAGGGCTTTAAATCCCTTGATGACGACGTCCTCTGTCCGTCGTTGCGTACCTCACATAAAAAACGAATCTGACGCGTAAGGCAAGCAACGTTTCATTCAACGGGGCACAACCCGTTGAATGAATGATTCCCGAGAAGATCGGAACGTGCTTGCCGCGAAGACCCCACCCTCCTTGCCGAGAAAATAACACCGTCATCCCCGCGAAGGCGGAAATCCAGTCTTAGCGCAGATCGCGCCATGAAGATCTGTCTCTTGTGTTGCAGACTCTTTCCCATTCTTTGAAACTGTCTTGCCCTGCACGGTTGCCTTTCCTGGATTCCCGCCTTTTTGCGGGAATGACGTTGTGAGGCCCGGCGACATTGCGATGCCATCGATCCTTTGCGTGAAAAGCACCGGAGGACTCGTTTATGAGAAAATGCCGGAACTCTTTGGCCCGTTTTTCAAGAGATGAGTTGATCGGAAGTTTTTATTGCGTTTTCATAATGGGTTGTGAGCCCACGGCTCATGGAAATTTGCCGGATGAGCCCTCATTTTTCCGCCTGGGCGGCTGAAGCCTTCCTGTCCGCCGCCTGCACAGCCTTCACCATGTCAGCGAATTTCTTGAGATCCTCACCTTCGACGGATTCCTTTTCGAGCAGGATGGCGGCAAGGGCCTGGAGTTGATCCCTGCGTTCCTTCAGTATATTCTGCACCTTCACGTGAGCCTCCCCGATGATGCGCGCCACTTCCTCGTCGATGTCCTGGGCCGTTCGTTCACTGTAATCCCGGTCCCGGGGAGCCAGTCCGAGATCGAGGTGAGGGGAACGCGGTTCGTGTGTGTAGGTGAGAGGCCCCAGGCGCTCACTCATCCCGTACTCTTTCACCATGCTCCGGGCAATATCCGTTGCCCTCTGCAGATCGTTTTGAGCTCCGGTGGATACGTCGCCGAAGATGATTTCCTCGGAAACCCGGCCGCCGAGCAGCACCTGGAGCCGTTCGATCAGTTCATCGCGGGTCATGAGGTAGCGGTCCTCCGTCGGCAGCTGCTGAGTATACCCGAGGGCCGCAATGCCTCGTGGAATGATGGATACCTTGTTCACGGGGTCCACGTTGGGAAGGAGCATCGCCACGAGGGCATGGCCGGATTCATGGTAGGCCACGATCTCTTTCTCCCTCGGATTCATGGCCCGGTTTTTCTTCTCGAGCCCTCCGATGATGCGGTCCGCCGCCATCTGGAAATCCGCCATGGTGACCTGGTCACGGTCGAGGCGGGCGGCGATGAGCGCCGCCTCGTTCACCAGGTTGGCCAAATCGGCTCCGACAAATCCGGGAGTCATGGCCGCAATCTTTTTCAAATCCACGTCCGGCCCCAGTTTGACATCCTTGATATGCACCTTGAGAATGGCTTCCCGCCCCCTTATATCCGGCCTGTCGAGAGCCACGTGCCTGTCGAATCTTCCCGGCCGGAGCAGCGCAGGATCGAGTATTTCTGGCCGGTTGGTGGCGGCCATGATGATGACGCCCGACTGGGAATCGAAACCGTCCATTTCCACGAGAAGCTGGTTGAGAGTCTGTTCGCGTTCATCGTGTCCGCCGATGGGGTTCAGCCCCCGCGCCTTGCCCAGCGCATCGAGTTCATCCACGAAGATGATGCAGGGGGCGTGCTCCTTGGCCTGGGCGAAAAGATCCCGCACTCGAGCCGCCCCCACGCCTACGAACATTTCCACGAATTCGGAACCGCTCATGCTGAAAAACGGCACGCCGGCCTCCCCCGCCACCGCCTTGGCCAGGAGCGTCTTCCCTGTCCCTGGGGCACCCACCAGCAGCACGCCTTTGGGAATGCGCCCTCCAAGCCGCTGAAACTTCCCCGGGTCTTTCAAAAACTGAACAATTTCCTGAAGTTCTCCCTTGGCCTCGTCGATGCCGGCCACGTCATCGAAGGTGATGCCGATTTCCTTTTCAGCAAATATCTTCACTCGAGCCTTGCCGACAGACAGCACGCCCTGCGGGCCACCTCCCATTCTGCGTATGAGGTAGCTCCAGAAAAAGATGAAGACAGCAAGAGGCACAAGCCATGAAAGGATAACCCCTATCCACTTGTTTTCGAGATAGCCGCCGTACTTGATCCCTTTTTCATCCAGGAGCTGAACGAGTTCCGGGTCTTCCACCCGCACGGTGGAAAAATGCCGCACCACCCCGCTTTCATCCTTTACATTTCCAGAAATCTTGTCGGGCCCGATCACCAGGTTGTCCACTCTCCCGTCACGAACCCACTGCTTGAACTCGGAATACGAAACCCGCTCGCTCTGCTGTGTCTCCGCCATGAAACTCTGAAGCCAGGTGATCAGAAGCAGAGCGGCAAGGAAATACCAGATGGAGAAGTGGACCCTTCTCTGGGACGGATCGCCCTTTCCATGGCCCGGGTCCCCCCCTGTACCCCTTATCCGGTTCATGAACTTGTCCACGGGGTTTGAATCGTCGCCGATCTTTTTTGCCATTGCAGCTCCTTTTCCCGAAACTGGCCGGAACCTGCCCTTTGCAGCCCGAATCCTATTTCATTTTAACACGGGAACGGTTGGAAAGCTCGTTGTCTTCCGGCCCGGGCATTCGCCTGGAGCATCCATGTCCACCGGTATGCCGCCGAAGCGATTCCCCGCAGGCGCTTGATCAAAGTATCGTCCCGTCGGAACCGGGACGGCTCCGGTTGTGAAGCCCGGAGTCGGCAGAAGAGAATCCGAGGGGGAACTGCTGAAAATTCCAACTGAAATGCCTCCTCTTTATAATTCTTGCATACAATATACCATTGGAATATCGGGATGCAACCACCCTTACCTGAAACGCGGACCATGATTAGATTGGATTCTGACCATCGGGACCGTTTTGAGGTTTGCCGCAGGAATTCCGAATGATATACACGGGCAATATTTTTCGGCCCGGATACTTTTTCTTTTGAGTTTGCTCCAGCCAGGCATTAGACTGTGGCGCGTCATGGATGTATGGTTGATCGGCAAGGAGGCAACTTAATGAAACTATGGGCTAAATCGGGTATCGTCGCAATTCTGCTGTCGGCGTTCAGCCTGGCACTTCCATTCAAGGAAATACACCAGGGATTCCAGTCGGTTGTTCCACTCATGGGAGTCGCCATGGCGGCATCGACGGACTACGACGACGACGAATACTGGGAGACGGAGGTAGTCCCTGATCCATTGGAGGGATTCAACCGGGCCATGTTCAAGTTCAACGACGGGTTCTATTTCTACGCTTTGAAGCCTGTATCCGTCGTATACGCGGCCTATTTCCCGGAAGGTTTCCGTATCTGCATTCGAAACGCCTTCAAGAACATCTTCTTCCCGGCCCGGGCGATCAACAACCTCCTGCAGGGCAAAGTGGACAGGGCGGGAGTCGAAATCGCCCGCTTTGTGATCAATTCCACACTCGGCGTCGCGGGGATGTGGGACATCGCTTACCGGGATTTCAAGCTCAAACCTTACGACGAGGACTTCGGGCAGACTCTCGGGCATCACGGTGTAAAATCCGGGCTTTACATTGTCCTTCCCGTCTTCGGCCCTTCGACCGCCAGGGATACCGTGGGGCTTGTGGCGGATGCCTTCATGAACCCGCTCTATTACCTCTCCCCCGATATCTACAGCAGCATCGGGCTCAGGTCGGGACAGATCGTGAACGTCACTTCGCTGAGGATCGGCGAATACGAAGATTTCAAAGCATCCGCCATCGACCCGTATGTCTCCATGCGTGAAGCCTATCATCAGTACAGAGCCCACGAGGTTCTTGAATAGAGCCCTGTCACCCGCCGTCCGGGAACCTCCGGATGGCGGGTTTCCTCCGGCGTTCCCTCCATGGATCGTCAATCCACGCCTGATGTGAATCCTTCCGCAGCAGACCGCCGCATTTGCCGGATGCAGGTTCTCGGAAGCTCAGTGGTTGAAAGGCTACTTCTGTTCCGAGACCTTTTCGAAATAGGAACGGATACTGTCCGTCAGACCGGCAATGGTATAATCCGAAGGCATGACGTGGACATGCAGCCCGAATCCGCGGGCCGTTTCCGCCGTAATGGGACCTATACAGGCAATCACCACTTTATCGAGCAGCGGCTTGATTTCGTCCCTGTCGATCAATTCAAAGAAGTTGCTTACCGTGGATGAAGACGTAAAGGTCAGGCAGTCGATCTCTCCCTTTCGGAAGTATTCCAGGACGTCCGCCGTACGGTCCGCGGGAAGAGTCGTCCGATAGGCGGGCACGACATCGACTTCCGCTCCGAGGCGGCGCAGGCTGTCAGGAAGGACGTCACGAGCCACCATGGCACGGGGCATGAGAAATCTCACACCCGTAAGATCACCTTCCGACAGTCCGTCGACGATGGATTCGGCACGGTATTCGGGCGGCACGAAATCCGGTATCAGGCCGCGGTCTTCGAGGGCTTCAGCGGTCCTCGGACCTATGGCGGCAAGGCGAATTCCCTTCAGTTGCCGTACATCCAAACCGGCCGCCCTCAGCCTCTCCATGAAGAATTTCACTCCGTTCACACTGGTAAAAACAATCCAGTTGTACGATGAAATCCGCCCGATCGCCGAATCCAGGGCTTCCCATGCAGGAGGAGGTTCGATGGCGATGGTCGGAAATTCGACGCATTCGGCTCCAAGTTCCGAGAGCACCGCCTTGAAGTCGCTGGCCTGCTCCCGGGCTCGAGTGACCACGATTCGCTTTCCGAAAAGAGGCCGGCGCTCGAACCAGTTCAGTTCGTCCCTCAGGCGTACAACCTCCCCCACCACGGTAATAGCCGGAGGTGTAAGCTTTGCCTGCCGCACTCTTTCGACGATATCATCGAGTGTACCCACTACGGTCTGCTGGGCGGGAGTGGTTCCCCACCGGATCACCGCCACGGGTGTACCGGCGGGACGGCCGTGGGCAATCAGCTTGCTGCAGATCTCCGGCAGATTCTTCACCCCCATAAAAAAGACCAGCGTGCCCACTCCGGTGGCGAGCTTATCCCACGCAATCTTGGAATCGTCCCTGTCGTCCCTTTCATGCCCGGTGAAGAAGGCCATGCCGGCCGTGTAATCCCGGTGAGAAAGAGGTATGCCCGCATAGGCCGGGACCGCCACCGCGGCGGTCACTCCCGGGACCACTTCAAACGGTATCCCTTGTGCCACCAGCACCTGGGCCTCTTCCCCTCCGCGCCCGAACACGAAGGGGTCACCACCCTTGAGCCTGACGACGATCCTCTCCCGCCCCTTTTCCACAAGCAGGGTGTTAATGCCGTCCTGGCTGAGCGTATGGTCCCCTCCCTTCTTGCCCACGTAAATGACTTCCGCGCCGGGAGGCGCATATTTCAGGAACTCTTCGTTGGCCAGGTAGTCGTAAATGACAACCTGCGCCTTTTCCAGGACTTCTCTTCCCTTGACGGTCAGAAGACCCGGATCGCCCGGACCTGCTCCCACCAGATATACCTTGCCTGTCACCACCTTGACCTGTCTCCCCCGGAGCCGAAGGCATTCCGGCCCCGCACCTGATCCTCACTTATTCAGCCTCGGGTCCTCTACAGGACAGTGCCCTCAGGATCCATACACTTCGTCCAGAATGCGCTTTGCCCCTAATTCGAGCAGATCCCGAGCCACTCGAAGTCCGAGGGAACCCGGATCGTCGGACGTTCCTTCCCGGCTGACCCGAAACAATTCTCCTCCGTCGATGGATGCTACCAGCCCAGTCAGTTCCAGGCGATCACCGTCGACCCGGGCAAAGCCTCCTATGGGAACCTGGCAGCCTCCTTCCAGTGCCCTCAGCAGGCTGCGTTCCGCCTCCACCGCGAGTGCCGTGCCGGGGTCATGCAGGGGTTCCAGGATCTTCTGAATTTTTTGATCGCCGCTGCGTATCTCGATGCCAATGGCTCCCTGCCCAATGGCCGGCAGGAATTCCGACGGGTCCAGATATGCCGTTATCCGGTCCTGCCAACCCATGCGATGAAGGCCTGCGGCGGCAAGGATGATGGCCTCGTACATCCCTTCCCGCACCTTGCGCAGGCGAGTCTCGAGGTTTCCCCGAAGCGTCTCCACCCGGATATCGGGGCGGAGCTTCCTTACCTGCGCAGCCCTCCGCAGACTGCTCGTGCCCACCCTGCCTCCGTGAGGCACATCCCCGAGAGCCTTTCCTCCATGCAAAACCAGGACATCACGCGGATCCTCCCTCGACGGGACGACTCCGATCTCCAGTCCGTCCGGCAGGACGGCCGGCACATCCTTCATGCTGTGGACCGCAAGATCCACGCTGCCGGCCAGCAGGGCGTCTTCGATTTCCTTCACAAACAACCCCTTGCCGCCGACCTTGGCCAGCGGCACATCGAGTATTTTGTCTCCGGTGGTCTTGATGATGACAAGTTCCACGATGAGACCGGGCCAGGCCTTCTCCAACGCGTCCCTGACATCTCCGCTCTGCTTCAGGGCAAGCAGGCTGCCTCTCGTTCCAATCCGAATGATGCTCTCCGCCAAAGCTTCCTCTCAGGATCCCGTCACATGGTTCAGTGACATGAACTGCAACTGCCTCCGCTGCAACCCGCACAGGACGAGGCTCCCGACCCCATCCTGCTGCTCGCCGCCCCCTTATCGCCGCCGCTCTTGAAGCCGCAAACGGACATCATTTTGGCAACGTCCCGGGATTCACATTTCGGACAGTCAACGCTTTCATCGCTTTTGAAGACCAGCTTCTCGAACTGTTCGCCGCACTGGCAACATTCGTACTCAAAAATAGGCATCTTCTACCTCCGGTTTATATGTCGATCCGGTCGATGTCCGGGTAATCGGCTTCCCCCTTGCCCGAGGGATGCACTGAATCGTCGGCACAGGCTCGAGCCCGGATCCAATATCATCGACCATGACATTATAATGCCTGCGGGGAGCGACTCCAACCCGTGATTGTCCTCGGGTGTCGTTACGGCACGGGTTCGATTGTCACTTCGTCGCCGTCCCGAACGGATTTCAGAATTCGTGCATCGTCAAGCACCCGGCCGATTATGTTCACCGCACTGGCCGGCCGGATTTCTTCCCCCCTGCTGACCGGCGTCGGGCCGAAGAAGATGCAGAAGGCCTTTCCCGAAGGCCAGTAGCCGATGTCTCCCATTTGAACGACCTCCGCGGCGCTGTCATCCAGGGACTGCACGACGGGAACAGGAAAATAGATCTCGTCCCCCCAGGTGCTGGCCGACGCCTCGACGGGCAGCGCCGCCCACACGGCTGCCGCGGTCGCCGAATCGCAGAGCACGGCGTTCACGGCTGTGGAACCCGAGCGAATCCGGATGCGTTTCTCCATGTCTCAAACCTCCCTGAAGAGACGTTCAACGACGGCCGCCATGAGAAGCGGAAACATGATTTCGTGATGCCCGATCAGCGTAATGCCTGTTCCCGTGCCCAACGTCGGACGCTGGACCACGTTCACGGTGGGGCGGTAGTGGCGCTGGAAATCCATGTTCAGTGTCGTAATGCCATCGAGAGAATACCCCAGGTTGTGGGCGACACTCACCGCTTTGAGAAACACTTCCGGAAGAACGACCGCCGAACCCAGATTGATGAATACTCCCTTCTCGAGCGTGGTGACGAGGCTGCAGAAAAGCCGGAAATCGCGATGGCTCAGGGCTCCCATGGCCGCGCCGTCCATGGCCGGATGCATGTGGATGATGTCCGTGCCCAGCGCCACGTGAACGGTGACGGGAATCCCCAGCCTCGAAGCTGAAGCGAGAAGACTCGATCCGGCATGAGGAACGGCATCGTCGACAAGGCGCCTGCCCACCGCGGCACCCAGGCCGATGCCTCCCCGATCGCAGGCATCGCGCACCGCGCCATGTATAAATTCCGCGGTTTCCCGGGCCGTGCCGAAACAACCCCGATCGAGATGGGCCGCCACATCTTCCGAGGTCTTGCCCGCGATGGCCACTTCGACATCATGGATGATACCCGCCCCGTTCAAGGCCAGCCCGGTAAGGATTCCCCGCTCCATGGCATCGATGATGACGGGATTCAACCCCACCTTGATGGGATGAGCACCCATCCCCAGCAAAATCGTCCGCTCCCCCCTTACCGCCTCGGCGATGGCCCCGGCCGCCCGCCTGAATTCCTCGACGGCAAGAATGCCCGGAAGCCTCTCCAGAAAATCCGAAAACAAGCCCCCCGGCTCCCACGACCTGGCAAAATCCCGTATCCCCACCTTGCTGGGGCGGTCCTTCAGACTGGTCGTCTTCAACCCGTCAAAGCTGATCGGTTCCCATGCCCCACGGCTCGGCCTGCCCATCATCCTTCCGCCTTTCCGAAAAGCATCTCCTCGACAATCTCGCACAGCACGTGGCCCGCCGTAATGTGGCATTCCTGGATGCGCGCGGTGCTGTCGGCGGATACTTTGAGGTTGATGTCACAGTAGATATCCATCTCCGATTCCGCGGCTCCAGCAAGCCCGAGAGTGAGCAGACCGTGTTGGCGAGCCCATCGAAGTGCCTTGACGACGTTGATGGATTTTCCACTGGTGCTGATCCCCATGGCCACGTCTCCGGCCTGCCCGAGCGCTTCGAGTTGTCTCACGAACACGTCTTCGAAATGGAAGTCGTTGGCGATGCTGGTTAGTGCCGATGTGTCCACTGTGAGTGCAACGGCGGGAAGGGCAGGACGTTCCATCCGGAAACGGTTCACAAACTCGGCGGCCAGATGCTGGGCATCCGCGGCGCTTCCCCCGTTTCCGAAGAGAAACAGCCGATGTCTGCCCCTGAACGCTTCGACAAGCAGCTCGGCCATGGCCAAGATAGTCGGCGTGCCGTCCCGGCACAAGGCGTCTTTCGCCTCGATGCTGCGGCGAATACTCTCCACGGCCATTTTCAGAAATCGATCCCTGCGACCGTTTGCCATCGTTCAATCCTTGACCGGAGTCTTCATTTCAGGACAGTTCCTCGCATCCTCGCGAAGGAGTTCAAGGAATCTCCGGGAAAAGGGCCCGGGCCTGCCGGAGCCCACGGGGAGGCCATCATATTCCACGACGGGAAGTACATCGAAGGATGTTCCGAACATCATGATTTCACGGGATTCACGGGCCAGGGCGGGAGTGATATCCGCTTCCTCCGCGGCACGAAGTTCGCCCGATTCCACCAGGGGTCTGACCAGCTCCATCATGCGGGAGACAGTGATGCCTTTCAAGATCCTGTCGAACCGGGGCACCAGGAATTCCCGATCCCGGGTGATGAATCCCACATTTTCGGTGGGGCCCTCTCCAAGGAATCCCCTTTCATCCAGCGAAACGGTAAAATCCACTCCGGCGTCCTCCGCTTCCTTCTTCATGAGAACATTGGGAAGATAGTTGCAGCTCTTTATATTCGCAAAGAATTCCTGTTTGATGGGAACCCGGCTGGTTCGAAGCCGAACCCCCTCCTCGTACTTCTCCCGGGGAAGTTCGTGATGCGCGGTCACCACGATGTAAACCTGACGATCGAGCGATTCATAAGGACTGGCTGAAAATCCTCCGGGGCCGCGCGAGACCAGAAGGCGCACCAGGCAGTCCTCTGCTTCCGACGCCGCCACGGTGGCCGTGATCGCTTTGACGAGCTCCGATCTGTCCATGGGGAGGTCGAGCATGGAAACCTTCGCCGACTGTTCCATGCGGTCCAGGTGGCGATGAAGTGCGTAGATATGGTTCCGGACACACTTGAAGACCTCGAATACTCCGTCGCCACGATGGACCAGGTGATCGTCGACGGGAACCATCATCAGCGCCGGATCCCGGATGATGCCTCCGTACCAGCTGGAATACATGGCTAAATAATTGTCGTGGTAAGGCTTCCACAGGTGCACAAGCCTGTCCAGAACCTCATCGAAACTCAGTGTCCTGACCGTCATGCGTACTCCGTATCCAATCATACATACCCGTCTGGAATGCCTTGTCGTGAGAAGACGAACGTAATACTATTCTAGTGTGTACGCGGGTGTTGAACCCCCCTGCCGGGCGTCGACGATGCTGGAGCGGAGCCGGAAATTCCGCGGGAATCGGGGATCCGCTCATCCACGGGAGCTGTGAAAAGCGTCCGGGAGGGATTCGATCAACATTATGCCCGTACATGGGCTGTCTCGGAAAGAGCGGACTCAAACATAAACAACGGGTCCTTCTTCTGCAAGGGAAAAGGACCGATTTGGCAGGGAAAATGAATGAGGATCGGCAGGCGAACCAGGCTGGAATCCATTGTTTTCGACTTTGACGGAACACTGGCGGAACTGCGAATCGATTTCTCGCAAATGAAGGAACGGCTGGGCTTGCTTGCCGGAGACTATCTTCCGTTTGCTCCCCGGCCAACGCTGCTCCCCGCCCTCGAATGGATCGATGAACTGGCCGCGGACATCCACAGGACCGACGGCACGGCAGCCTCCGAATTCCAGGAAAGAGCCTCGGACCTCATCGTGGAAATGGAGCTCGAAGCCGCCTGCAAAGGTTCTCTTTTCCCTTTTACCCGCGGCCTGCTGAGCGGCCTGCTGGACAAAGGGGTGAAAATCGCCGTGATCACCAGGAACTGCGAGAGAGCGATTCGTATGGTTTTCCCCGATGTGGACGAATACTGCTCCACCCTCCTGGCCCGCGACCATGTTCCCCGAGTAAAGCCGGATCCGGACCACCTGCTGAGAGCGCTGGCGTGCATGGCGGCCCCGCTGGAAACCGCACTCGTGGTGGGGGACCACCCGCTGGATATCCAAACGGGAAAGCGGGCCGGCATTCTGACGGCGGGAGTTTCGAGCGGCAGGGTGTCCCGGGTGGAGCTTGCGCGAAGCGGAGCTGACTGGGCGGCGTCGAACTGCGAGGAACTGATCACAATCCTCGAGAAGCAGGATTTTATATAAGATGAAAATGCGCATTTTGGGAGATCCGATCCGCATCAGGAAGGCCGTTCTCTCCTTTACAGGCTGGCCGGATGCGGGAAAAGTCGTTCAACTCACCCTCGATGAAATGGAAAAGTCACTCGCATGCGAACCGGCTGCGCAATGGAATATGGACGGCTACTGGCACACGGGATCGTCCCGCCCGGAAATAGTGGTTCGCCATGGACAGATCCAGCGGTTCGACTGGCCGTCGTATCGCTTTTCGATCTGCCGCCTTCCCTCGACAGAACCTGTCCTCATCGGAACGGGGCCGGAGCCGGCGATGCGATGGGAGGCCTTCGCCAGGGAGCTGCTTGGGCAGCTCGAACAATGGGGATGCCGGGAAATTATCTTCCTCGGCAGCCTCTATGACCAGATCTCCCACGAGGAGACCGTGGTGTCGAGTGTCGTCCAGGATATCCTGGGATTCAACCGTGTGAGAGAGGCCGGGTGCCTGCAGATCGAATACGACGGACCTGCGGCCGTGCATTCTGCGATCATGGAAGCCGCCCAGGAATACGACATCCACAGTGTCAGCGTCTGGGCCCATTTCCCCTTCTATCTTGACGGCCCTCACGAAATGATCATGGCCCGACTGCTGAAAATACTCGGCACCCTGCTGGGCAACCGGTTCGATACAAGGAATCTCGAACGTCGCTGGCAGAAGAGAGAGAAGGAGATCGAGAACCTGGTTCTCGCAAACCACGAACTTCGTCATACTCTGGATGCCATGCGAAAAGGCCCGAAGACTGCCACGCCCGACGACCGGCCTTCAAAACTCCTGCACCTGGACGAATTCATCAAGAGGCGCAGGGAAATCACACATGAAAACGAATAAAGGGGAGACCCGCTCCGGGTTTTCCCCGATACCCCAGGCCATCGAGGACTCTCCATGACCGAGGAACACGAATCCCTTTTGAACTACACCATCGCTCATTTTCAGGAAATCGCCCGGCAGAATCGCTTTTCCGAGAACAGCCTTTTCGAACACGATTCCTCCCGATGCGTGATCTGCAATCCGGATCTGCTCCCGCAACCCGCCCAGGCCACCTACCTGAAGGTGGCGGCCGAATCGATCAAGGTGCGGAGGCCCGCTCTCGACCAGGGACTGGTCGAGCAAATCAACCGGGATCTCGAACTGATGCGCCTGGCTCCAACCGTCACGCTCCAGGCGCTTCTTTCCGGAGACCGCCATGCCTGCGAATGCTGGGCGCGCTGGGTTCGGGATGCCCTGGAAACGGCCCTGGGGCTGCTCTCCGTCCACAGCTGCACGAGCCGGGAACTGGATCTGGATGAAGCCGAGACAGAAGGCATGCAGAATTACGTGGAAGGACATATTCGGCGGATCATGAGGTTTCAGCTGGAAAACGCCGACTTCCCGTGAAACAGATCGCCCCTTCGGCATCTGCCGAAGATCAAAAAAGCCAGGGAGAAACGATCCCTGGCTGTTCGAGTCGGTAAGCAGAAACAAGGATGGTCGGGTCTCAGATCTTTCTAACCTTTACTGCTTGAGGTCCTTTCGGCCCGCGCTCCACTTCAAACGTCACCTGCTCGCCTTCGCTCAGGGAGCGAAAGCCTTCGGCGGCGATGGCAGTGTAGTGCACAAAAACGTCCCCCTGATCTTTGGTCTCGATGAAACCATAGCCCTTCTTGTCGTTGAACCACTTCACTCGGCCTTCCGACATTTCCATAATTCCTTTCGTTCTTGCTGTTTCTACTCTCGCGGGCTCGTTAATTGAGAGCACTCCTGAAAACCGTTCCTTATGCACTATCGATTTTGTGGAGACCCCGAATATCGAACCTCACCTGCTTATATGTATGTGCAGGTTAGCGCATTATCTATCCTGTGTCAAGCATACGAATCTTCTACGCAATTCTTTTTCTTGAAAGCCATGCTCCCCTGGTGGGAAACCTTGCCCCGCGCAATAGACGGGAGCCGGATTCTCTCTGACCGCCCCAGGGGATGCCAGGCCGCGTGCCAGACCATCTGCCTCATTCATACACGGCTTGCGAATACATCTGTCAGGGTCATTCCTGGCGGAGGATATTCTCGAGTGCTCCGCGCAGTTCCGGAAATTGAAATTGGTAGCCTTCATCCGTCAATTTTCCGGGGATGACTCTCTGACCTTTCAAAAGAACATTTCCGAATTCACCCAGCAGTGCCTTCACGGCAAATCCGGGCACGGGAGGCATGACAGCCGGTTTGTTCAGTACCTTCGAGAGAGTCTGTACCAGGTCCTTGTGGCGCACGGGGTTGGGAGCCGTGAAGTTGACAGGACCTGCGATATGGTCTTTTTCCAGCAGAAAAAGGATGATGCGGAGGATATCCTCCTCGTGAATCCACGGAAACCACTGCCTGCCGCTCCCCAGTGTGCCGCCGAGGTACCTTTTGAAAGCCGGCACCATCTTGCCCAGGGCACCACCGTTCCTGCCGAGCACTATGCCCAGGCGGGCCAGTACAACCCTGGCCCCATGGTCTGCAGCCCTGGTCGCCTCCGCCTCCCACAGCCTGCTCACCTCGGTCACGAACTCATCTCCCGGCGGGCTGGATTCATCCAGAACGAGATCGTCCTCCCTGCTTCCGTAATAGCCGACTGCCGAAGCACTGATCAAAATCTTTTCTTTTCCGTTCTCCGCCAGGGCGTCCACGACATTTCGGGTCGTGAACAGGCGGCTCTCCATAATGGCTTTCCTGGCCTTTTCCGTCCAGTAGGTGAAGATGGACGCACCCGCCAGGTTGACGATTACGTCGTGGTCCTTCAATTCCTGCTGCCACTGCCCAGGTTTCATGGGATCGCCCTGAACGAGGGCAACCCCGCCGTTGATGCTCGACGATTTCCCCGGTGACCGGGTAACCACGGTAACGTGGTGCCCGCGACGCGCGAGATTCCGGACCAGGTAACTCCCCACAAAACCGGTACCACCCGTAACAAATATCTTCATTACACACCCTTTCCTGTTGCGCGAAACCGGGCAGAACTTCCCGTCCATGCAACACTACGCGTGCGCCCTCTCAACGAGGACATAAGCATTGGATTTTTGTCATGTTATGAATTGAATGTAAGAAATGGGGGCCAGGCATGCAATACGGTGACGAACACAAAGAGCCCGTTGCGCGTGCTCACATCATGAACCGCGGTGATGACTCCGTGCATCGCAAGCTCATCCCCCTTCCTCGAACCCGCAATCGTTTTCTCGAAGCAGAAGGCTCAACCTTCTGAAGAACTCTTCCAGGCTGAAAGGCTTTTGCAGGAAATCGATCCCCTTTTTGTTCACAAACTGATCGACAACGGACCGATTCCCAACGGCACTGACCAGTATCGCCGGGACTCCCTCCCGGACACGGCGAATCTCCTTCAGTGCTTTGTCCCCGCTCAAACGGGGCATGTGAAGATCGAGCAGCACCAGGTCGATATCTTTCGCATGACGGCGAAAGACCTGCACTGCATCGATCCCGTCCACTGCAGTCAGCACAACGAAGCCCTGCTCCTCCAGCGCCATGGTCATGATGTGACGGAAGCTCTCCTGGTCGTCCACCACCAGCACGGTACCCCGCCCAATGCGTTTCCTCATGGTCTTCAAATCGCTGGATCCCGGTCCTGGCGAATGGTTTCCTGGGGGAATGAATCGTGGCATGACGCCTCCTGTCGTCACGGGAGTCAGGCTGCTTCATTCAAGAACTCAGATCCTGCCCGGACCGGTATTGAGCCATGAAGCATTGCCCTTCTGAAACGGGGAAAATCCGAGTGTGGCTTTGAAAACGGCTGGAGAACCCGTACGCACTCCGAGATTCGATGCGAGCCCTTTCAGGAATGAATCATGTCAAATCCTTGGAAGAATCTAACGATGAGATCGACCGATTACAATGGCCAGTCCGGGAGAGGGAAACCCTTTGGATGCGGATGGAACTTTGAACTCCATGAGAAGAACGCTTCGAGGGGGGGGACAGTCTTCCTTCTCCGGGCTTCAGCCTGGGGAACCCTTCGCCATGCGATTCAAGTCTCATTCTTTCAACCGTGGCGGGAACATTCAGCACTGCTCCGGCAGGCTTGCCCGGACCGGCACATCTTGAGGTCCACCCGGCAAACGAACACCTCCGGTGCTCTTCACGCAAAGGATCGATGGCAGGCCTCTCAACGTCATTCGGCCTCTCAACGTCATTCCCGCGAAGGCAGGAATCCAGTCCAAGCGCGGATTGCGCCATAGATCTCTACAGCCGGGATTGCCCTGCTTTATCCATCTTGCCTTCCAGGCTCTTTCCCATTTCTTGAAACTGTTTAGTCGTGCACACTTGTCTTTCCTGGATTCCCGCCTTTTTGCGGGAATGAAGATGTGGAGGTAGTGACGATGTTCCAGGCCGACGATGCTGTGGCAATGACGTTGTTGCGGGTGTATTCCACCTTTGCGCGACAACCGTCCGGGTACGCGTTTATGAGAAAATCCCGGAATCGTTTGGCCCGTTTTTTAAGAGATCAGCTGATCCAGAGTTTCTTGTGGGTTTTCATGGTTGGTTGTGAGCCCATGGCTCATGGAAGTTTGCCGGAAGAACCCCAGTGGTTACCCCACCACGGACAGGGCCAAGAAAGGGCGGCTGTTCTCGAAGCATGACGATGCCAGCCGGCAAATGCCGCGGCCTGGCTTCGAGGGTGACGCCGGAGCAGCGCGAGGAGTCGGAGGCAGGAACGAAGGTCGACCTGTCGGCCTTCAAAGTCCCCTATTTGCTTTGAAGCGCGCGGGCGGCAAGATCACTGACCTGGAGTCTCGTCAGGCAGCCGTTTTCAAACAGCAGCACGGAAGACCGGTCCTCGAGCAGGCAGGACAGCCGGTCCGTATAAGCACTCGAATCGAGAAACCCGAGTGCCCATGCCGCGAACCCCCTGTGGACGGCATCCTCGGAGTCCAGGCGGGAGGCGAGCTGGCGTGCACAATCCTTCATGAGATGCGGCCTCACCTGGGCCAACCTCCCGATTCCCCATAGCACTCCCCGTTCGAGCCAGACATTTTCAAGAGGGTTTCCATCCGCGTCGATATACGAAACAAGTATACGAAAATATTCATCTGCAAGACCGGCGTGCCGGGCCATGATTTCGCCCATGGCTTCAGGGGCGCCCCAGCCGATTCCTCCCGATTCGTCGTTGAGGCTCCATATGAGCCGCCGCATGACAACGCGGCCCGCTTCCATGTCTGCGTCGGCAATCCGGGCTGCAGTCATGCCCACGGCGGTTACCGCACGCCATTTGAGCTCCTCGTCCGGGCTGTAAAGGCACGACAGCAACCGGCTGATGATCTTCCGGGGCCCCGATTCCAACAGGCGGTTCAACTGTTCTTCGAAATCCGCCGACCTGAGCAGTGCCTCGACCCGGGACCCGGAGCCGAAACCCCGATCCCCGGCGGCAGACATCGGTTTCTTCCCGGGTGCCTTCAAGCGGATTCCTCCCAGGAAATACAGTCAGCGGGACAGCAGTTGACGGCTTCCTCGATGCACTCTTCAGGGTAGACCGGCAAGTCGACCACTTCAATGTACCCCGCCTCGTTGCGCACAAACACCTCGGGACACAGCTCCATGCACGCGTCGCAGTTCACACAGTGACCCATATCCACCACTGGTTTTCTGCCCATATCTCGATCGATTCTCCCGAGTGAACCAAGGCTCCGCTACCTCTGGTTGATCAGGTAATTGTAAGCGGAAAGAGCGGCCTTCGCCCCTTCGCCCACGGCTACAACCACCTGCTTGTACCGCACAGTGGTGACATCACCGCAGGCAAAAACTCCTGCGACGCCCGTGCGGCATTCGGAGTCGACCAGGATTTCGCCGGTCGAGTTTGTGGCCAGCGTGTCGATAAAGATGCTCGAATTGGGCATAATGCCGATTTCCACGAAGATGCCTTCTACTTCGAGAGTGGAGACCTCACCGGTCTTCAGACTCCTGATCTCGAGACCTTCGACCACCGTGTCTCCGATCACTTTTGACGGCTCGTATTCGAGGAAGAATTCCACCTTGGGAGATTTTTTCACCTTGCCCTGGTAAATCGGGTCGGCGGTGAGAGGAGTGGTAGACACCACGAAGATCCTGGATGCCAGGCTCATCAGATCCAGCACCGCCTCCATGGCTGAATTCCCTCCCCCGATCACGGCTACCGCGGAACCTTCGTAAAGGGGAGCGTCGCACGTCGAACAATACGAGACTCCTCTGCCCACAAGTTCCCGTTCCCCGAATACATTCATGGGGCGATGGCGTCCCCCCGTGGCCACAATCAGGGTCTTTCCCAGGAAACTCCTCCCGTCGTCCGTGTACACCTTCTTGATCTTTCCCGCGAGGTCGACGCTTTCTACCTCCACACCAATGATCTTCTCGACTCCGAATGCCTTGACATGGTCCTCGAACCTTGCCACAAGATCGGAAGCATTCACGTGGCTGAATCCCAGGTAGTTTTCCACGTCGGAAGTCCAGGTGACCTGTCCGCCCAGATCTTTGCTTATGATCAGGGTCTTGAGAACCTTGCGGATGGTGTAGATGGCTGCGCTGAGTCCGGCGGGACCGGCGCCGAGTATGATGACGTCATAGAGCGGCGTATCGAACATCCTGCCTTCGATATTCAGTCTCTCGTAGAGTTCACCCGTCGCTTCCATGCTTACCAGGTCCAGGTATCCTCCGACGGTAGAATCCCCGATAAGAATCTGCGGCCAGGAGCTGCTCCCGGTCTTTTCCTTCATCTGTTTCCATTCACTGGAACCAAACGGCGCCGGGATTTCCTTAAACCGTATACCCTTTTCCTTCAGAAACAGCTTTGCTTTCTCACAGAAAGGGCATCCCTCGATGGTGTAAACGACCATTTCCACGGCTTTTGAACCTTTCAGAAACGCTATTCAAGACACTTGAGAGCGTTTTCGAGCTCCGTGCGGTCAAAACCGATGAGCACCTTATCGCAAACCGCTATCACCGGGACACTGCGAGCTCCTCCTGTCATCTTCCTCATCTCCTGCATGGCGTCCTTGTCACTGCTCACATCAAACGCCTCGAACTCCACTCCCTTCTCCGTCAAGAACTGCTTCGCCTGGCTGCAGTATCCGCAACCGGGCGTGGTAAAAATACGCACTTTGCTGCTCATCTTATCGCACCTCGACATGACACCTGGTTAACGGCCAAAGCTATCCACCTTCCATGAGCAGGGACAGGGAAAGTCTCGTGCTGCTCGATGATCCAGGAGGTACCGGACTTCATCGGGGATTCAGAAACGGCAGCCGAGCCAGGGCTTCCCGTTCTTCTTCCCCTCCGGGAGCAGGAAGCACGCGGATGCATTTCTCCATTGCCGGCTCCTGCCCCGGGGAATATCCGCAGGCGTCCTGTTTCAGCGTTTCAGTCTCACCAACTCGACGGGAAGGCGCCTCAGATGTTCCTGCTCTTCCTTGCCGATCTGGCATCCTTGACCTTTGCCCGCTGCCCGTCAAGGCTTTCACTGGGGATGAGCTACAGACCGGTTTCGTGGAACCTCCTGCCGTCTTCTTCCATCTGAATCACCACCTGGAACACCTCGACCGCACTGGAACTGAAAACCGCGAACTCCCGTGCGGTTCCTCAACTATTCCTTCTCGAAATCGCTCTTTTCCGCACCGCAAATGGGGCACACCCAATCCTCGGGCAGATCCTCGAATTTCGTCCCGGGAGCGATCCCGTTGTCGGGGTCGCCGTTTGCCGGGTCATAAACGTAACCGCAGATGGTACATACGTACCTGTCCATCTCACCACCTCCCGTAATCTTCTTCAGTCCAGGAAAAAGGACGCCGCTGCATCCTCAGGCTCGCTCCGAACGTTTCGGAAAGCCGGTTCAAATTCATGCGGCGCCCGGCCATATCGAATCGACCACGCCATCCCCGCAGGGGACGTCGCTGCAAAGTACACTGTTTAGGAATCAAGCGCTGTGTATAGGAGCAGGCATCCGGATTGTCAAAGTAAGCTCTTTTTCCCCGAATGCAACTTCCCCAATGTTCGGGTGTACCTGTCCAAGGATCGTGCAGAAGAAGCGAGAAGGGATGCCTGGAGCCGTACCGGAAGGCTTCTCATCCTCCCTTATGCGATCCTCTTTCGTCGATTCCACAGTCTCCGCAGCCTCAACGCATTGCTGACAACCGACACGGAACTGAACGCCATGGCGGCAGCGGCAAACATCGGGTTCAGCAGGATTCCGAAAAAAGGATACAAAACACCCGCGGCGACGGGTATGAACAGGACGTTGTAAAAGAAGGCCCAGAAGAGGTTCTGCCTGATGATCTTCATGGTGAGGCCGGACAGGTCGATGGCGGATACCACCAACCCAAGGTCTTCCTGGATCAGGGTAATGTCGCCCGCCTCGACGGCCACATCGGCCCCTGCGCCAACAGCCACTCCGATATCGGCGGCGGCAAGGGCCGGAGCATCATTGATGCCGTCTCCCACCATCGCGACGAACTCCCCCTCCTCCTGCAGCCGGCGAATTTCCTGGGCCTTGTCTCCGGGCAGGACTTCGGCGAGCACGAAGTCAATTCCCAGTTGTCCGGCGATGGCCGCCGCAGTTTCCCTTCTGTCCCCCGTAATCATGCCCACCTTGAGTTTTCGTTCCTTGAGGCATGCAACGGCGGCGGGAGCCGAATCCTTGATGCTGTCGGCAAGGGCGACGATCCCCGAGACCATTCCGTCGATTCCCACGTATACGCAGGTCTTGCCAGACGCGAGCAGGTCCTTGGCCCGGGCGGCCAGTTCGTCGGTCCGAATCCCCTGTTCCTGCATCAGCCTCCTGTTGCCCAGAAGGATGTCCCTGCCGTTCACCGTTCCACGCGATCCCAAGCCGGACATGGCCTGGAACCCGGATACTTCTCGAGGGCGGATCCCCAGTTCCTCACCTTTTTGAACCATGGCTCTTCCCAGCGGATGTTCGGAAAGAGACTCGACGGATACCACCAGTTCAAAGAAGCCTCTCTCCTCCATTCCATCCCGGACCACAATATCCGTTACTTCCGGTTTTCCCCTGGTGAGCGTGCCGGTCTTGTCGAAAATAACGGTACTCAAACGGTGAGCTTTCTCCAGGCTTTCAGCGCCCTTGATCAATATCCCGTTCTCGGCTCCCAAACCTGTCCCGACCATGACGGCGGTGGGTGTAGCCAGCCCGAGGGCGCACGGGCAGGAGATGATGAGTACGGAAACGAAGTTCAAGAGAGCCCTGCTGAAGAGCGGTTCCGGAACCGCGAAATACCAGATGGCAAAGGTGATGATCGCAATGACGATGACCACGGGAGAGAAGATGGACGCGACCCTGTCGGCGAAGCGCTGGATGGGCGCCTTGGAACCCTGCGCCTCCTCGACAAGTCGTATGATCCGGGCCAGGGCCGTCTCCGAACCCACCCGGGTCGCTTGGAAAGTGAAGCTTCCACTCTGGTTGATCGTTCCCGCAAAGACCTCGTCGCCCGCCTCCCTGGTCACCGGAATACTTTCCCCCGTGAGCATGGATTCATCCACGCTCGAAGCGCCCGAAATCAGCACACCGTCCGTAGGAATCCTTCCTCCCGGACGGACCACCACCACGTCTCCCTCCACCACCTCCTCGACAGGGATTTCCACTTCACCCTCTTGGCGGATCACGTGTGCGGTTGCGGGAGTCAGCCTCATAAGCTTCCTGATGGCCTCCGAGGTTCTGCCCCTGGCCTTCATTTCGAGGAGCCTTCCCAGCAGCACCAGGGTGACGATCATGGCGGCGCTGTCGAAGTAGACGTGCAATTCCGCCCCCGCCATGTCGAAGAATTCCGGTACAAACACGGCAAGGGTTGAATAGCAGTAGGCTGAAATCACGCCGATGGCCACGAGGGTGTTCATATCGGCTGTTTTCTGGAGGGTAGCCTTCACGGCACCCTTCAGAAAACGGCTTCCTACCCAGAAAACCACAGGGGTAGTCATGACGAAAAGCGCATAGAACATGATTTGCCGAGGTATGCCTTCCAGGAAGGGAAACCAGTGCGGCATGCTCCCCATCATGATGAAGATATTCAACACGGCACCGACGGAAACCTTGATCCGCAGTTCCCTGAGTTCCCTCTGGCGGGATGCTTCAAGGGGGTCTTCCACTCTTTCCTGGAAGAGCCCAAGGTACTCGTAGCCGCCGTCTTCGACGGCCTTCTTCAGGGAGGCGATATTCGTCGCGTGCGGCGTATAAAGAACCGTAGCCCTGGATGTGGCCAGGTTTACCGACGCATCACTCACGCCCTCGACGGACTTCAAAGCGGATTCCACCCTGCGCACACAGGCCGCACACGTCATACCCCCTACCAGGAGGATGGTCTTCTGCATGCCCTCATTATGTATGGCCCCTTTAGCCGGGCTCATAGCCAGCCTTCTTGATCTTTTCCCGGATCACCTCGATGTCCACCGGCGTCGCCTCCTCGAAGGTGGCTTCCCCGGCCGACAGGTCAACCCTGACGTCAGTCACTCCGTCGATCTCACTCAGCGCCTTGGCAACGGCCTTGACACAATGCATGCAGGACATACCCCTGATCTTGACAGTTTTCATCGCTCGCCTTTCCTCCGTTGACCTCCTGATGGTCTTCTCCAACCAGCCCATCATCTCATGGTGTCGATCTGCTCCCCTGCAACGATTCTTTTCCAGAAAGCCAGGATCCCGTCGCGACCGAAAGCAACCTGGAGCAGTTCCCAACCCTTCTGGCCCCGCTCGTTCAATAGGCTTTCAATCTTGGCGATCTGGTCCAGGGGCACCCTTTCCAGGCTGCAGTTTCCTTCCTGTGAACAGAAATAGACCATTTCCCTGAATGCCTCAGCGGGATGAGTGGTGATCTTGTACTCGAACAGATTCATCGTCGTCTTTATCTCCTCTCTTGCCAGTCCTGCAATGCCGGTTTCCCGCACCCGCGAGTACACCGACGCAAACAAGTCCTCCCGTTCACTTCGCCCGCCGCAAATCCCGAGGCGGCGGTTCGACCCTTTCAAAGAATGCAGGTCGAGTGCGCTGCAGTTGGCAGCACCCGTCCCGACGGACACTCACCGGGCCGCCCCCGACCGGGCGCCGATGGATCCGCCTCAGGTGAAGCCACTGCCGGATGTGCATGCATAGCAGTGTTCGGATGCCACTATGGCTCCACCCGCCCCGGGTGCGCCGGCCGCTTCGGAAACATGAACCTTCCTGCCGCCGCAATAAAGCCCGGCGGCAAGGTTGAAATCGCAGTCGTAGAGGTACCCTTCCCATGAAACCGATACGAGGGAACGGCACATCAGTCCATCGAGGGTGCACGGATTGAAGCTTTCGGCGAGCCTGTTCATGTACTGTTCGTAGTTGCCCGACGCCAGGAGCCACCTGCGGAACCTCCCCAGCGGGACATTGGCAAAAACATACAGGCTGCTGAAGGTTATGCCCGATTTCCTCTCGAGGTCACGCCTGAATTTTCGTTCGAGCTGCTCCTGCGGCGGCGGAAGAAAGGCCCCGGCCGGATTGGACACAATGTGGAGATCGAGTCCCGTGCCGGCACGCCCGTATCCCAGTGCATTGAGTTCTCTCAGGGTGGCGATGCTGCGGTTCCATACCCCTCTGCCGCGCACCGATTCGGTTTGAGTCTCATTGACGGAAGGAAGCGAAGCGACGATCGCCACGCGCAGGTCCGCACACTGTTCCATCAGAGATGACCTGGCGCTTTCGCCGAGGGCTGTCAGGTTGGAACGCAGCATGATCCGCGGGACAAAACCGGACAGTTCCCGGATCAGCCAGGGGAGATCGGGATTGAGTTCCGGTGCTCCGCCGGTGATATCCGCCGTCCGGAATCTTCCGCGTCGGGCGAAGTCCACCACTTCACGCATCGTGGCAAGGGTCATGCATTCCACACGCTCAGGTCCTGCTTCCAGGTGACAATGGCGACAGGCCTGGTTGCAGCGCAGCCCGACGTTCACCTGGAGGACCTCCGCGGCGGTGCGGGTCAGATCCAGACCTCTTTTCATCAGAAGCATTGAAAAAGATACCGGACGCATGCACTTACCCTTTCTTCGCGCGTCCCGTTCCGGATCCTTCCGGCACGGGAACGAGACCCGGCGGGCAAAACCGGCCATGGATCCGGCAGCAGCTGCAGGGATCCGCCCACTGGCTGCCAGGCAGGGAGGCAATCATTATCAGACAAAGCATAACCATCCGGAAATACGCAATCAAGGTGGAATCAACCCCTCGGGGCACAAACGATGGTGCGACCTGCGATCCCGGCGGCAGGAGGGTCTGGCAGGATGTATTGCCGATGGGGCCTGGTGGGATGATCCAGAAGCAAAAAGACAGGCAGGCAAATCCGGACATCCGTAAGACTCTGGTGGCAGGCGGATTTCACGATACCACCCAAACCGCCGTATGCATGGCCAGCTGCGTCAGCTTGTTGCTTACCCTCCCCATGTCAAAATCCTCGACGGCGGAAATCCCCTTCCTCCCGACGACAATCGTACCGTAGCCAGCAGTTTCAGCCTCATCGAGGATAGCCCCGGCGCGACTCGCCACCCCGGCCACGATCTTGGTGAAAATCTTGTCAGGCCTCACTCCCGCCCCTTTGAGTTTCCGGATCGCCTTGTCGAAGGCAGGCCGGATTTCATTCTCGGCTTCCTCGAGGAGCCTCCGGCGATATCCTTCCGGAAAGATCTGTTCATGACCTTCCGAAGACACTGAAATTCCCCTCACCACGTGGATGAGCCCAATGGCATGGTTCGAGACATTCACCATTTTGCCGACGTGTTCCACCGCCCGCATGGCTCCATCAGAATTGTCAAGACCGATGAGGATTTTCCCGTTCTTTGGCCGCCCACCCACCAGCCAGAGGGAGGTTTCCCGGAGCTTGGCGGCCGTCTTGGCCGCCACATTGCCCAGGAGCTGTTCATCCAGGCTGCCCAGACCTCTGCGGCCCATCACCAGGGCATCGTATCCGCGCCTGGATTCGTTCAAAACATCCCTGGCAACCCCTTCCTTGATCTTCTGGATGCTGATCATCACCGAATAATCGGGAACTCCCACATCCACGAGAATCTGCCGGGCCTGCCTCATGAACCGGCGCATCTGCTCTTCTCGCCGAGCTTCCCAATTTTTCAGATATTCCAGGTGCTTGGGGACAAGAGGATCCTTCTCCCAGTCCCAGAAACTATCGGGAACCTTGTTCATGACATGAAAGAGCACAACGTCCGTATCCAGAGGAGGAATGACACCACTTACGTAACTGACGGCGTCATGGGTCTGATCCGAACCATCCACCGCAAACAGCAGCCTCCTTCGATCCCGACCCATCTTCTTCCTCCCTTCGATCGGTAAGGCTAACCCATGAACAGGCTGACGAAAGAACCCGTCAGGTCAAATCCCGTACCTGGACGACCATTCTACGGGAAAGGGCGGCGGGACGGTCCGGGGCCGAGGCACCGGACAATATTTTCCCCGCTTCTTCTATCAGACATGCCAAAGGCCGCGATGTCAAGGTCCTTTGTGTTGAAAAAACGGCGGGATGTTCGATTTGCATGAGCGGATGTCGAACACCGGTCATGCGGCGGAATCGAGATGGACATCACAACGCTTCCACGGGCTCGATACCCGCCGGGGTAAAACAGGAGCTTCAATCCGCCTCCACCGGAAAGGTCAGTTTGGCTCCGAACCACCCTATGACCGAAACCATCGGGACAAGAGACAACAGGAGCAGGAAGTAGAAGAAGCTTACGGGATTGAATGCATCCATGATATCGGGGGAACCGGAGCGCCATGCGAGGACGATCATCGTCGAAACGAAGAGGAGCAGGGAGACTCCGATCTTGATGGTGACGGCACGCAGGGGTCTAGCCAGGTAATTCAGCCACCAGGTAAACAGGCCGGTCAGGATGACCAGGGGAGTAAAAACCATGCCGACCGTGAGGCAATGGAAACCCGTAACTTCCAGGGATTTGCAGCCGGTCAGCACATACAGGACGTTGAATCCGACCGCGGTCATGATCAAGGCGATGGGGAAATGGACGGTCATCGGATGCGGGTGGCGCCTCAGCATGGGGAATCGCTCCAGCAGTCGCAGAAGAAACTCGGGGCCGGCGGGTTCCTTTGCCCCCTGTCCTCCGATCACACCCACCTGCGGGAACCTGTCCAGCACCTCCGCACCATGGGGAGCCGCTCCGATGTCCACACTGAGATCATTTCCGGCGTGGTGCCTGCGCATGTGGACTCCCCCTTTCCACAGCCCGCTCTCCGAAACATCGTAAACCCCGCCCTGGTGGGCTATATACACGGGTTTTCCGCCTTTTCCATTGAATTCAGCCAGTGATTCCAGATCAAATTCCTTCATGATTCCCCTCTCCTCAAAGTACAGATGATTACGATCACGGCAACGCAGAAGAACTGAGCCGTTCCCGGGAAAGGCCTGCCATCCGGCCGACTGCGAGCCGCTTTTTGGAAGATCGTCGTTTGGACTCCATTTGTCAAGGATCGTACGGGAAATCAGGATCGTGGCCGAAAGTCCGCAGGAAGAATAGACCGCGAAACGGAGCACGGGATGGACACGAATTCCACCCCTGGTGGAATCAGCAGGAGCATTTTCGAAAAGTCGAAAAATAAGCCGGAACCGTTGTCTTGGAACTCGTACCTTCTTACCTTCATATGCGTTGACCCTTGATTACGCAGCAGGCTGACTCTTTGCAGCAGGCTGACTGTTGTCTTTCGTCGAGGTTTCCCGGGCTCTGCAGGTTGTTCTTCCGGGTTCCTCCGGCATTTTGTCAACAAACGCATACCCGGACAGTTGTCGCACAGATGGATGGAGCAAGGCAATCCCGGGGGGAACGATCTTTATGGCGCGATCTTCACTTGGACTGGATTCCCGCCGTTCGCTGGAATGACGTTGTGATGCCATCGATCGTTTGCGTGGAAACCACCGGAGTACTCGTTCATGAGAAAATGCCGGAACTGTTCAGCCCGTTATTAAGAGATCAGATGATTAGAAGTTTTACGTGCATGGTCTGGCGGTATTCTCCTGGTTTGGGTTTGTCCATTCAACCGGAGTTTAATCCTGGCTCGACGTGTTTTCATAGTTGGTTGTGGCCCTGAGGCTCATGGAAGTTTTCCGGAAGGATCTTTTTCGACGGATGCTGTTCTGCACTTGATTCGACCGGAAAGATGCCCGTCGGAATCCGGGCTTTCACTTGAAGCAAGATCCATGTCCAAACTCATTTTGCGGATGTCTCTCGCAGGCGCCCCCCCGGGGGCGCCCGAGGCTTAATCGAAACGATGATTGCCGAGGACTCGAATCATGGGACAGTACAATCTTGACCGCGTCTTCCGACCCCGCCGGGTGGCGGTTGTGGGAGCCAGCGAAAAGACGGGAAGCATTGGCAGCGCACTGATGACCAACCTCATTGAAGGTCGGTTTTCAGGAACTCTGCTGCCGGTAAACAGGAAGTACCAGACCGTGCACGGGTATCCATCCGTCGGATCGGTTTGCGATCTCGAAACCGGGGTTGATCTTGCAGTCATCGCCACCCCCATTCAATCGGTTCCCGATATCGTGGGGGAATGTGTCGAAAGAAAGGTTGCGGGAGCCATCGTCATTTCAGCGGGTGGGAAGGAAATCGGCGAGAAGGGAAGAGAGATAGAAGCAAGAATCCGTGACACTGCCTATGCAGGAGGTCTTCGCATCGTAGGCCCGAACTGCCTGGGCGTGATCGTGCCCGGAGTGAACCTGAATGCGAGCTTTGCGTCCGAGATGCCCGTGCCGGGTAATTTGGCCTTTGTCTCCCAGAGCGGAGCCATCTGTACGGCGATTCTCGATCTGGCCCTCAAGGAACACATAGGTTTCAGCCACTTTGTCAGCATCGGGTCCATGCTGGACGTTGATTTCGGTGACGTCATCGACTACCTGGGCAACGATCCGTCGGCAAAAAGCATCCTTCTGTACATCGAAAGCCTGACGAACTTCCGCAAGTTCATGAGTGCAGCGCGTTCTGTGTCGCGGGTCAAGCCGATCATCGTTTTGAAATCGGGGAGAAGCCCCGCGGGAGCCAAGGCGGCGGCATCCCACACGGGCGCCATGGCGGGGGAAGACGCCGTGTATGATGCGGCGTTCAAACGGGCTGGCATCGTCCGCGTGGACACGATCCAGGAACTGTTCGACTGCGCCGAACTGATGGCGAAACAGCCCCGTCCTCGAGGCCCGCGGCTTGCGATCATCACCAACGGCGGCGGCCCCGGCGTAATGGCCACGGACACCCTGGCCAGGTACGGACACGAACCGGCACCACTGGACCCTGAAACCACCCGGAAACTCGATGAGTTTTTGCCTCCCTTCTGGAGTCGGAACAACCCCATCGACATCCTCGGCGATGCATCCGCGGAACGGTTCAGCAGGACTCTCGAAGTCTGTTTCGATTCGAGGAACACAGACGGAGTTCTCGTTATCCTCGCGCCCCAGGCCCTTACGAGACCAACCACGGTGGCCGAAGCCCTGGCATCCGCCGTGAGAGGCCGGCATTACCCTGTATTTGCCTGCTGGATGGGAGGAAAAAGCATGGGGCCGGCGGTCCAGATCCTGAACGAGTCGGGGATTCCCACCTACGACACACCGGAGCGCGCAGTCAGGGCTTTCCTTTACATGGTCGAATATGCCGGAAACCTCGGAGCACTCCAGGAGATTCCCCCGAAACTGATCCGCGACATGGTGTTCGATCGAGAGAAGGCCGACAGGCTGATTGCCGGGGCTCCCGATCGCGGGTTTATGCTCGAATCGGATTCCAAGGACGTTCTGGCTGCTTACGGACTGCCGGTGATCCGAACGGAGATGGCGGACACCGAGGAGGAAGCCTCACGGCTGGGCCGCGAAATGGGATATCCCCTGGTCTTGAAGCTGCATTCGCCGGACATCACTCATAAAACCGATGCGGGGGGAGTCCACCTCGATCTGCGTTCCGATGAAGATGTCCGCGCCGCCTTCCGCCGGACCGTCGAATCCGCCCGCCGCTACAAGCCGGACGCGCGGATCGAGGGCGTGACGATCCAGCCGTTCTTCTCGAACCCGGATTTTGAAGTTCTCCTGGGAGCGAAACGGGATCCGCATTTCGGCCCGGTGATTCTTTTCGGAATGGGCGGAATTTTCACGGAAATTCTCAGGGACCGATCCCTCGGGCTTCCACCCATGAACCGGCTTCTCGCCCGGCGGCTGATGCAGGAAACCAGGACATGGTCCCTGTTGAAGGGATACCGGAATCGCCCCGCCGCTGACATGGAGCAGCTCGAGGAAATGATCATCCGCCTCTCGCAGCTTCTCATCGATTTCCCCCAGATCTCCGAACTCGATATGAACCCGGTCCTGATCAAGAACGGCGAAGCGGTCGCCGTGGATGCGCGCATACTGGTTTCCCCGTGCGAACTGCCTTCTCCCATGCACCTCGTGATCAGCCCCTATCCTGAAGAATATGAATCTCACGTCGTCACCGGACATGGTCTCCGGATCTTCATCCGGCCCGTCAAGCCCGAAGACGCTCCTCTCTTCGCCGACCTGTTCAAGTCGCTTTCGCCCACGAGCATCTATCACCGGTTCTTCGGGGCACTCAAAGAACCGACCCCCGCCATGACGGCGCGGTTCACCCAGATCGATTACGATCGGGAGATCGCCCTGGTCGCCCTCGATGAAGATCCGGCTGCGGACAGGATGCTGGGAATGGCGCGCATCGTCGGCGACCCGGACGGGAAAAGAGGCGAATTCGCCGTGCTGGTGGGAGATCCGTGGCATAACAGGGGAATCGGATCCAGCCTGCTCGAGAAATGCCTGCACATTGCCGGCAAGCGAGGGTTCGAGACCGTCGCGGGCTATGTTCTCAGCGAGAACAAGAGCATGCTGGCGCTGGGGAAGAAGCTCGGGTTCGGAATACGAAAAGATCCCGATTCCGAGGAGTACGAGCTTGTCATCCATTTGAGTTCGGCCGGATCGAGCGGGTTTCGCGAGAGTCCCTGACCCGATTTGCTGACCGTTGCGGACTGCGGGGTCTGTGGCGCGCCCCCGGGGGGGTACGCATGACGGAAAAATCGATGGAAATGCTCGAAGTGCAGCAACTGGTGGAACAGGAGCAGTTCGCGCTGGCCGCCGAACATCTCTCCCGGCTTACACCCGACGAACAGGCCGAACTGCTGGAGAACCTTTCGGACAACCAGGCTGCCGACGTGTTCAAATTCATGGACACGGCCTACCAGGAACATGCGGTGCGAAGGTTGAGTCAGCGCCGGGTGCTGCGCCTGGTGGAATCGCTGGACCCTGACGACCGGGTTCGCCTCCTGGAACAGATGCCCGCCACACTTGCCAGGCGCCTCCTGACCGGCCTCAGCCCGACCGAAAGGCGCATGACGTCCGAACTGCTCGGGTACCCTCGCGAATCTGCCGGCCGTTACATGACCCCGGAATTCCTGCCGCTGGCGCCGACTCAAACTGTGCGCGATGTGCTGGCCCAGATCCGCGAAAGGGGACGCGCCGCCGAAACCGTTTACGTGCTTCCGGTGGTGGACGACGAAGGGCACTTTCTGGGTGTTGTCCATCTGCGCGAACTGGTGATGTCGGAGCCTGACACGGAGGTGATGGACCTGATCGATCCGGGAATAGAACCGATCCCGGCCACCGAAGACCGTGAACGGGCCGCGCGTCTCATCCAGTCGACGGATACCCTGGCCGCACCTGTAGTAGACGCTCAAGGCCGCCTCCTCGGCCTGGTTACCGTCGATGACGCCATGGACATCCTCGATCGCGAAGGGGAGGAGGACCTGGCAAGGGCGGGCGGTGCCGAACCCCTGAACCGGCCGTATTTCTCGGTTTCGGTCCTGCGGCTTGCCGGTGCTCGGGTCGTATGGCTGCTGGCCCTGGCCGTTACGGCGGTCCTGACGGTCAATGTACTGAAGGTTTTCGAAGAGACTCTCGAAACCGTCGTTACACTGGCGCTGTTTATCCCCCTGCTCATTGACACGGGTGGCAACTCGGGAGCCCAGTCGGCCACTACACTGGTGCGGGCGATGAGTGTAGGCGAGGTGGAGCCGTCGGACTTTTTTCGGATCCTGCTTCGCGAAGCGATTGTCGGAATACTGCTGGGAAGCATGCTGGCGGCCATCAGCATGATCCCGGTCTGGTTGTTCGCAGGCAAAAGGATTGCGTACGTTGTCGCACTCACGCTGGTAGTCATCTGCGGGTGGGCTTCAGCGGTGGGAGCGGCGGTTCCGCTTGCCGCGCGGCGCATCGGGATCGATCCCGCCGTCGCCAGTGCCCCTTTTATCACTACTCTCATCGATGCAACCGGCCTGATCTTCTATTTTCTCATCGCCCGCGCGATCCTGTTCTGACGCCCCGGGGCGATTTGCGGGGCTGTGCGCATCCGCCATCAGCCCGTCTTTGCATGCCCGCAGGTTCGGTTGCCTGGCTGCGTTGCTTTTGCCTTGAAAAAGTACTATTATGGGTCTGCTTCATACTCATATCGGATGATCTTCCTGCACGACCCCGCTGCGGACCGACTGAGAGTGTTCCTCGCCGTGTATCGCGTCTTCGAGTGGATTTCATGGTGGACAAGTGCAATATGCAGTGGGTACATTACGGCCATTCGGGCGATTTGGAGTGGATTTCGCCTTTTCCTGTCCCTGAGCCGTGCGCGGCGGGCAGGTTTCGCCTCGCGGCAGCAACATGTCTCGTAAACAATATCATTCCCGGGTTTGAAGATGGGTGACCTGAATCGTCGGGAGTTTCTGCGCATTATGGGGCTTGCCGGAACGACAACCGCCCTGGGCTGTTCTCCGGAGTCGTCCCGCACTCTTTTCCCGTTCGTATCGGCCCCCGAGGACATCGTCCCCGGAAAGGCCTCCTGGTATGCCACCACCTGCAGGGAATGCCCCGCCGGCTGCGGTCTGCTTGCCAAGAACCGCGACGGCCGGATCATCAAGGTCGAAGGGAACCCTCTGCACCCCGTCAACGCAGGGAAGTTGTGCCCGAGGGGCCAGGCGTCCCTGCACGGCCTCTACAACCCCGACCGTTTTCCCGGCCCCCGCATAAGGAACACTGGTGGAAGATTCGAGGCGGTCTCCTGGGAAAAGGCCGAAGGAATCCTTGCGGATAAGATCAGGGAAGTGTCCCGAAAGGGACGGCAAGCCCGCATCGCTTTTCTTACCGGACTTACAACCGGCGCGATGAACGACCTCGTGAATCTCTGGCTTGCCGAAATGGGACAGCCGCAGGGGCACATCATTTATGAACCTTTCTCCTACGAAGGTTTGCGCAAGGCAAACCAGGTCGTTTTCGGAATCGACGGCATCCCCTCGTACCGGATCGATCTCTGCGATTTCCTGGTTTCCTTCAATGCCGGTTTCCTCGAAACGTGGCTTTCCAACGTGGAATACGCCCGCCAGTTTGCATCTTTTCGCGCCCTTGCGGAAGGAGGGAAAAACCCCTTTGTCTTCGTCGGTCCCAGGCTCTCCATGACAGCCGCAAACGCCGACCTCTGGATTCCCGTGGCGCCCGGCGACGAATACCTCGTCGCCCTGGGCATGCTGCGCGTGATTCTGGACGACAACCTGCCCTCTTCTCTTGGAAGGAACGAACGCGCGGAGCTTCAAAGCAGGCTCCGCCGCTGGCATCTTGGTGAAATATCGAGGAAATCCGGAGTCGACCAAGGACTGATCCGAAGTGTCGCTCACCGCTTCGCCGCCGCGGAGAAGCCCCTGGCACTGGCTCACGGCCTGCCCGTCGCCGGGCCTCGTGCTTTCGAAACAGCCCTGGCTTCCAATATCCTGTGCGGCATCCAATCGGGGACAGGTGCGGCCATCGATTTTTCATCTCCTTCTTCGTACGGGAATGCGGGGAAAGCCGAGGATCTGAAGGCGCTCTGCCGCACAATGAGAGAAGGAGGTCTGGACCTTCTGCTCATCCATGATGCCAACCCGGTGTTTTCGCTTCCCGCTTCCTGGGAGGTCCGCAAATGCATCGAATCGCTTCCCATGGTCGTGAGCTTTTCGAGTACCATGGACGAAACGAGCACACTGGCTCACCTTGTGCTTCCCGCTCATACTCCCCTCGAGTCCTGGGGAGACTATTCACCGCGGCGGGGGATAACCGGCCTGATGCAGCCCGCCATGGGAGCGGTTTTCAATACCAGGCATCCCGGAGACGTACTCATTTCGTCAGGGAAGAAGCTGAAAGGGGAAGCCCGTTTCCCCTGGAAAGATTTCTATGAACTCCTCAGGATCTCCTTTGCCGCAAACCTGCGAAAATCCGTCGGAGAGACGGAAGCCTCGTGGCAGGAGGCTCTTCGGAACGGGGGAGTGTGGGGAGCCCCCCGGGCGGATACCCGCCGTCTTTCCCCTCAGATCTCGAAGATCGATTTCCCGCATCCAGACAACGGGGACATATCCGACCCGGGCCTTCTCTTGACGGCTTATCCCACGGTCCAGTTTTTCGACGGCCGCGGTGCAGACAGGCCCTGGCTGCAGGAACTGCCGGATCCCGTTACCCAGGTGACCTGGGGAGGCTGGGTGGAGATCCACCCGGACACCGCTTCGGAACTGAGGATCCGAAAGGGGGACCTCCTGCACGTTGCATCTCGATACGGCTCCATCGACGCACCCGCTCTGCCCGTTCCCTCCGTTCCTGCCGGCACACTGGCCGTTCCCATCGGGCAGGGGCACACGTCTTTCGGCAGGTTTGCCGACGGGCTGCCGGCCAACCCTCTCGATCTTTTTCCTCCCGATGTCGACAGTCATTCGGGAGGTCTTGCCCACCCCACTCTCCGGGTGACCATCGAAAAGAAGGATCTGAACCTGCTGATCGCCAACACCGACGGCAGCTTTTACCAGCACGGGAGGGAACTCATCCAGACCCTATCCGTCGCGGATTTTCGGCAGGCCCTGTCTTCCGGTCTGCGGCCGAACATCGACGTGCCTCTTCCCGAGGGCTTCGATCCGGAAAAGGATTTCTACCCGCCCCACGAACACAAGGATTACCGGTGGTGCATGGTGGTGGACCTCGATCGCTGCATCGGGTGCGGTGCCTGCGTGGTGGCCTGTTACGCGGAAAACAACGTGGCCGTGGTCGGGAGGGAGCAGGTGATCAGGGGAAGAGAGATGTCGTGGCTGCGGGTGCAGCGCTACTTCCAAGAGGACGCTCCAGCGGCCGCATGGCTTCCCATGCTCTGCCAGCACTGCGAGTGCGCACCGTGTGAATCCGTATGCCCCGTCTATGCACCCCACCACAGCAAGGAAGGGCTCAACAACCAGGTCTACAACCGGTGCTTCGGCACCCGATTCTGCTCGCAGAACGACCCGTACAAGGTTCGCCGGTTCAACTGGTTTACGTTTACCCGTCCCGCTCCCCTGGACATGCAGTTGAACCCGGATGTCCTCGTGAGGCAGAAGGGCGTCATGGAGAAGTGTTCATTCTGTGTCCAAAGGATCATCGAGGCCAAGATCGATGCCCGGAACAAGGGAAGGAAGGTGCGGGACGGCGATTTCACCACGGCCTGTGCACAGACATGCCCGGCGGATGTCTTCACCTTCGGCAATCTCCTGGACCCGGAAAGCCGGGTGTCCCGCCTGGTAGGCGATCCGAGGGCATACCAGGTGCTGGGTCACCTGAATACCAAGCCGGCCGTTATCTATCTGAAAAGGGCGACACCGGAACCGATGACCGCATGAGAGACAGAAGGCGGTTCACAGCATGGATACGCTGACCTACAGCAAGATCAACCAGGATGTTCTGCGGACCCTGGATCCGCCGGACAGGACCTATGTGCGCCTGGTGGCGGTGCTTTTCGCCGGTATCGTGATGGGAGCCCTGTGCTGGGCGTACCAGATCCGAACCGGTATGGGGGTTGCCGGAATCAAGCATCCCGTTGCCTGGGGAGTGTACCTGGTGAGCTTCGTTTTCTGGGTGGGAATCGCCCATTCGGGCACGCTCATTTCCGCCATCCTCTATCTCTTCCGGGCCTCGTGGCGCACGAGCATCGCGCGAAGCGCCGAGGCCATGACCGTCTTCGCCGTGGCAACGGCGGGACTGTTTCCCCTTATTCACCTGGGCCGTGTCTGGATCGTCTACTGGATACTCCCCTATCCGAACCAGCGCAATCTGTGGCCCAATTTTCAGTCGCCCCTGGTGTTCGACGTCATCGCCATCTCGACGTACCTCACGGTGAGCTTCCTTTTCTGGTACACAGGACTGCTCCCGGACCTCGCCGTAGTGAGGGACAACTCGAAGGGAATCCGCCGCAGGATCTACGGCATACTCTCACTGGGCTGGACGGGCACCCATATTCGGTGGAGGCATCACGGAACGGCGTACCTCTTCTTCGCCGCATTGGCCACCCCCCTCGTCGTCTCCGTACACAGTGTCGTGTCATGGGATTTCGCTCTCGGGATCGTTCCCGGCTGGCACAGCACAATCTTCGCGCCTTACTTCGTAGCGGGAGCCATCCACTCGGGGCTCGCCATGGTCATTACTCTGCTCATCCCCCTGCGCCACATCTACAGGTTCGAACACATCATCACCATGCGGATCCTGGAAAACCTGGCCAAGACCATCATCTTCACGGGCCTGATCGTGGCGTACGCTTACGGGGTGGAGTTCTTTATCGCCTGGTACGGCGGGAATATGGTGGAACGGGATACCTTCATCTGGAGGGCCGTGGGCTATTATGCCCCCGAGTTCTGGATGATGATCGTCTTTAACACGATTGTCCCCCTGGCTTTCCTGTTCAAGAAATACCGCACCAGCCTGACGTCTCTGTTCGTCATCTGCATCCTGGTCAACATCGGAATGTGGTGCGAGAGGTACGTGATCATCCTGAGCTCCGTCGCCCACGAATTCGACCCTTATTCGTGGGGTATCTACAGGCCGACCTGGGTCGAACTGGGTATCGTGACGGGTTCTTTCTGCCTGTTTTTCTTTCTGTTCATGCTTTTCGTAAAGTTCCTCCCCTCCGTGTCCATTACGGAGGTGAAGGAGGCGCTTCCTCCTCCCACGAGACAATATGAGGAGCATCCCAGATGTTCGGACTGAAGAGAAAGCATCTGAAGCAGCCGGGGGTCATGGGTATCTACTCCCGCCTGGACGATGCTCTAAACGCCGTACGGGCGGCGAGGGAGAAGAAATTCACGGTGGGAACGGTCTATTCTCCCACGCCGCGCCATGAAATCAGGGAGGCACTGGGCCTGGAGGAACTGAGTTCGGTCAAACTCTTCACGCTCTTCGGAGGACTTATCGGCATCGTCTTCGGGATCGGCCTGACGGTTTACACGACCATGCAATGGAAGTTCATTGTGAGCGGCAAGCCGCTCATACCCGTCGTTCCGACGGTGATTGTCGCGTTCGAGTTTTGTATTCTGTTCGCGATCCTGTTCAACCTGGCGGGCATGCTGATAAAAAACAGGTTGCCTTCATTGCGGCTGCCCGAATACTACGACCCACGGTGGACGGAAGATCGTTTCGGAGTTGTCGTGCTGTGCAGCGACGCGGACCGGGAACAGGTTTCAGGAATACTCAGGGAATCAGGCGCGGAGGAAGTGCATGAAATCCGTGGATGAACTCCTGCAGGAAATGGGCTCCACCGGCCTGGGAAAAGGGCAGGGAAAGCTCGTTATTGTCTTTTCACTGCTGGTCCTCTCCGGATCTGCGGCCTTCCTGCATGGAATCTCGGGGCCCGAGGCTGCACGCGCATGGCAGGCGTACCTTGTCAATTTCGTTTTCTGGACGGGTCTCGCTTTCGGCGCCGTTCTTCTTTCGGCCATCCTGACTATGACCGGGGCACGCTGGGGAAGACCCATCAAGCGCCTGGCCGAGGCTCCCGGCGCCTTTCTGCCTGTATCCTTCCTTCTTTTCTGGGGTCTCTACTTCGGAAAGGAACAGATCTTTCCCTGGCTTCACGAGCCCATCGGGCACAAGGCCGCCTGGCTGAACACCTTTTTTCTCTTCGCCCGGGACGGGACAGGGCTTTTGATCCTCACGGCCCTGTCCGTCGCCATCCTGTATACTTCCCTGCGCGGAGATCAGAGGATCAGGAAGGTCCGGGTGACCCGCATCGAGGACATCGCGGAGGCCGTCGAAAAGGACAGGCATGCCCAGTCGGTATTGTCTCCCGTTTTCGCCCTGCTGTATGCCCTGGTTCTTTCCCTCATCGGTTTCGATCTCGTCATGTCCCTGGATCCCCACTGGATCAGCACTCTTTTTGGAGCCTATTTTTTCATTGGAAGCTTCTACACCGGCCTTGCCGCTGTGGCCGTCCTCGCCGGAATCTCCGTCCTGTGGGCGAAGACGGACGGATTTGTCGGCCCGAGGCAGTTTCACGACCTGGGCAAACTGCTGCTCGGATTCTGCATCGTGACCGGGGATTTCTTCTATGCCCAGTTCCTGGTCATCTGGTATGGAAACCTGCCGGAAGAAACCAGGTATGTCATCCTTCGGACACGGCAGGAGCCGTGGGATACCATTGCGTGGGTCGTACTCGTGGTGTGCTTCGTTGTTCCGTTCCTTGTGCTGCTCGTGCGAAGAGTAAAAATGAAACCCGCTGCCATGACGTTCCTGGGCGGATTGATCCTGTGCGGCATGTGGCTCGAACGATTTCTGCTCATCGCTCCGTCCCTTCATCACGAAAAGCCGACTCCTCCCGGCCTCATGGAAATCGTCGTCAGCGGGGGATTCCTCGGCCTCGTGTGCCTCTGCCTGATGTTGTTCTTCAGAAAAGTTTCGATACTGCCCGTTTCGGACCCGCTGCTTTATGAATCCATGGAAGCAGGCGGCATGGCATCCACATCCCTTCATGACAGTCGTGACACGGTATGACTGAAAACGGCAGATCCCGAAGAGAAGAACTGATCCGATGGGTCGCCCTGTTCGGCGTAACGGCCGCAATGCTGGCGGCCATGCTTTACCTGTTCTACCGCTACCCCGGAAAGGGGATCGGACCGCAGCAGCCCATATACTTCAGCCACCGGGTGCACGCCGGAGTCAAGGAAATCGACTGCCGCTTCTGCCATCCTTTTGTGGAGCGGAGCAGAAAGGCAGGGATCCCGGAGATGGAGAAGTGCTTCTTCTGCCACAAGTATGTGATCCCCGACCATCCTCAGATCGTGAGGGAGAGGGAGCATTACGAAACAAAGAATCCTGTGCCGTGGGTGCGCATCTATTACGTGCCCGACTTTGTCAAGTTTATGCACCAGCCACACATCCGCTGGGCGGGCCTCGACTGCTCCGAATGCCACGGACCGGTGGAAGCGATGGATCGCCTTCGCCCCGTGGAGTTTCAGATGGAATTTTGCATCAACTGCCACAGGCAGCGGGATGCCCAGATCGACTGCTGGCTGGCCTGTCACCACTGAATCGAGGAAATCGATCGTGGATTTGTGTATTCTGCAGGAAGAGAGGGGATGACCTTGAGGTTGTTGAAGGATGAGCCTTACGGGACCACCAGGGCTTTCTTCTTGAGTTCGGCGCTATGGTTCGTCACAGGGGCACTCATGGGACTGACGGACGCCACTCACCTGTCCGCTCCCGAACTCCTCGCTCCGAACGTTTCGTGGCTCACGTTCGGAAGAATACGGCCGGTCCACACGACGACCATGATTTTCGGCTTCGTGGGAACAGGGCTTCTTGGAGCCGCCCACTACATGATTCCCACGCTGCTTCGCACCTCCCTTTTCAGCGAGAGACTCGGCAAGCTGTCCCTGTGGGTGTGGAACCTGTCCATCGCCGCCGGCGGTATCACTTTGATGGCGGGCTATTCCCAGGGCAGGGAATACGCCGAATGGATCTGGCCGGTGGACATCGGAATCCTGGCCGCCTTCCTTCTCATGTTCTGGAACTTCTTTCAGACGGCTCAACGCCGCGAGGAAAGGATTCTGTACGTGTCCGTGTGGTACATCTTCGCGGCCCTTGTATTCACATGGTTCATCTATTTCTTCGGCAACGCGGTCTGGAATCCCGGCTCCGGCGCCATAACGGGAATGCCCGACGCCATTCTGGCCTGGTTCTATGGTCACGGCGTCGTAGGGCTTTTCCTGACGCCGCTGGCGGTGGCGATCGCCTACTACGTGATTCCCATCGCAACCCGGTCTCCGCTGTACAGCCACACCCTGTCCCTCATCGGCTTCTGGACCATTCTCGTGATCTATACTCACATAGGAACCCATCATCTTCTCCAGACTCCCGTCCCCACCTGGCTGAAGGTCCTCTCGATTTCAGGCAGCATCGGAATGATCGTTCCCGTTATGACGGTCCTGGTGAACCTGTGGCTCACCATGCGCGGCCGGCTGGGCTACCTGCACGCGGACATTGGAGGCAAATTCGTCATGGCCGGGCTCGTCTGGTACATCCTGACATGCCTCCAGGGGCCCCTGCAGGCGTTGCCCGTCATTCAGCGGGTGACCCATCTCAACAACTGGGTAATCGCTCACGCACACATGGGAGTCCTGGGCTTCTCGGGCATCATCGCCCTCGGCGGCATTTACTTCATTCTGCCCCGGGTGACGGGCCGCCCCATCTACAGTCAACGCCTTGCAGACATCCAGTACTGGCTTGTCCTTCTGGGAATGGCCGGCTTCTTTACCGTCCTCACAGCGGCCGGGCTGGTGCAGGGACACAGCTGGATCAACGGTGAAGTGGTGTACAGAACCCTTCCGCAGCTCCATCCCTACCTGGTTGTTCGTGCTTCCATCGGGCTGCTGCTTGTTTCAGCCTCGTTCATAGGATTGTACAATATCTTCATGAGCATTTACGGGACCCGTTTCAGCAGGAACACACCATGAAAATGACCCCGTCTCTCATTATCCTGGGGAGCATCGTCGTCTTCGCCCCCGTTCTACTGATCGCCGTCATCCTCCCCTGGGTGACCATCAGCGACGCCCCCTCGGAAATCCATCGACCCAGGACGGGCATCGAACAGGAAGGACGCCGGATTTACGTCAACAACGGCTGCACCTACTGCCACACTCAGTTTGTGAGAAACATCGACTGGGATCTGGGAGCCGAACGGGTGGCGCAGTCGGGAGACTATATACACGACAGGCCGCACCTTGTCGGGACCGCCCGCACCGGGCCCGACCTCTCTCAGCAGGGAGGAGAACACCCCGACGACTGGCACCTGGCTCATTTCATCAATCCGCGACACACCCGGCCCGAGTCCCTCATGCCCACCTGGGAATTCCTGGGTATGGAAAGGATCGGGGCTCTCACAGCGTATGTTCAGAGCCTGGGGTTCAAGGCGGCCGATTACCGCGTGCAACGGCAGAACGAGTGGAAGCGGAAAGCCGTGGAAGCCTTCGAGGCGGGACCGGAGGAGAACGTGAAATGGATGCACTCCATGGTGCCTGAACCCTGGACCCGACTGCCCAATCCCTATCCAACCACCGAAGCCGACCTCAAGCGCGGGCACCGCATTTACCAGGGCTTCTGCATCGGATGCCACGGACCCATCGGAGACGGAATGGGCCCGGCTCAGCCCCACCTCTATCCGCCTCCCCTCAATTTCACCATTCTAAAGGACAGGGGAATTACCGGCGGTATCCTCTATTACCAGATCATGAACGGCATCACGGGAACGGCGATGCCCTACTTCAAGCGCGAACTCGAATCGGAAAAGATCTGGGCCGTCGGGAACTACGTGGCGGTAAATTTCATCGGTCAATCCGATGCCGGCGGAGAACCCAGGGGAATCGCCGCATCCTACGAACCTCCCCGCCAGGAGTAAATGGTCATGTACCTTTTCGGCTGGATCAGCCTGGTCATCATCAGTATGTGGATCAGCGTGGCCGCCTTCCTGTGGGCCTTCCGTTCCGGGCAGTTTTCGGAGCAGGAAAGAGCGCGGTATCTTCCGCTCTACAACGAATCCACGGCACCGCCCGAACATGTCCCTCGGGGCTTCACCGCTGAGACACGTGCGCTTCTGGCCATCGGGATTATAGGACTTGGAGCGCTGCTGTCTCCCATTGTCCTCCTGATTTTCCGCATCGGCGGGAAGGGTTAACGGAATGAGATTCTTCACGTTCGTGGACCTTCAGTACATGGCGCTGGCCTTCTTCCTGGGGATCCTCGCTTCCGTCCTGGTTTACACCGCGTGGCGGGGCTATGCGCACAGGCGGGATCCATTGCAGGAAAGCCGGATGGATCTGGAAGCGGAAATGAAGCTCCTGCAGGCTCACGACTCGGAAAACAGGCCCTTTGTTCCTTTCCTGGTGTTTGTCTACGCGGGAATAGCCGTGGCCGCCGTCGCGTATGCCTTCGTGATCGGAGTAATGGGTGGAAGCTTCTGACGATTCGGCCGACCTCCATCCCCGGGGAACCAGCAGGGCGGAAACATCATGATGAGGGAAAAGGCTTGACGGCAAGGAGCACAGGATATGCACGAAAAGAATAATCAGGCTCCCGGAGAGAACATCAGGGCCGTCATTCGGAGCTGGTCCATCGTGGCTTTGATTGCAGCCACGTTTCTCGTCTGGGGGTTGTTCCTCTTTTTTTCGGTGGGTGACAAGGGGCCCCCGGACTGGGATTACAGCATCGTTCGGGATATCCCGGGAGAGTCCCCATTCTCGACGCACAGGGTGAGAAAGTTCGTACCGGGAAAAACTCCTCCCCGTCTGCCCGAAGACAGGGTGAACGGACAGCACGTTGCGGGGAGTGAACACGAGTCAAACGTCCCGAATGCACGGGAAACGGGTGCCCCATGAACGAACGTTTGAGGCCATCCATTGAATTCATGCGCTGGATCCGGGTTCTGCCCACCTTGCTGATCGTCCTCGCTCTTACTGCAGGGTGCGACTACGGCAGGATGAAGGAAGACGAAGCCATCCAGACCCATGAGACGGTTCTGCCTGAAATGCCCGGGAGGAGTATTCCGCGGGAAGGAGGCATAGAGGTCCTGAGGCAGGCAGATTCGAGAGACCTTCGGAATCCGCTTCCCGACAGCCTCCAGGTGGTCGAGCGGGGCAGAGAACGTTACGGGTTCTACTGCAGGCAGTGTCACGGCCCGAAACTGGACGGCAGGGGAACCGTGGGGCAGAGTTTCGCTCCTCTACCCACGAACCTTCTCGATCCGAAGGTTCAGCAGAGAGGCGACGGAGAGATTTTTAAGAGAATCAGCCTGGGGATCAAAAGGCATCCACCCCTGTGGTACACGGTGTCCGAGGAAGACAGGTGGGCGATCATCCGATACCTGCGCCGAGCCTCTTCACATCACCCGGGCTAAAAGGCGCACGGCATGCTTGTCGACTTCATTGCTCCTCTGACCATCGGGTTCATGGGCAGCCTTCACTGCCTGGGGATGTGCGGACCGATCGTCGTCGCCTGCTTCATCACACCGGCATGGTCATGCAAGACAGATGAATCCTCCCCGCTTGCGTCTCTTGCCCCCGACATCCGGCAACAGCTGGTCTTTCACCTCGGCAGACTCGCCACCTACGGAATGCTCGGATCCCTCGCCGCCGGTCTTTTCCAGGCCGCGGAAATCGGAAGGATGATCTTCAACTACGGCTCGATCCTAAACTTCGTGGGCGGCCTTCTCCTGCTTTTCCTGGGCCTGGCTCTTTTGAAGATCTTCCCCGTCCCCGCATGCATGAAGAGGATCACCGCAGCTCCCGCCTTCTTCCTCGCCGGACGCCTTCGCCCTCTTTTCCGTTCCCGACGGCTCGCATCCAGGCTATGCCTGGGAATGGCCGTGGGACTTCTTCCATGCTGTCTTTCGTGGGCCATGATCCTCACCGCGGCGAGCACCCAGGATCCCGTCAGGGGCTTCGGCGTGATGGCCGCCTTCTGGCTGGGTACGACTCCCTCCCTTTTCCCCATCGGCCTTTCCTCCTCTTTTCTCTCCCTGAGAATACGCGCCTACGGAGAAAAAGCCGCCGCTCTTTCCATCACGACCATGGGAGTGGTCCTGCTTTCACGGGGAGTCGGCATCCTTGCGTGATACGGAAGAAGGAAATGCCCTGCGCCCCGCTGATCCGAAATCCTCGACGATAGGAGGCTCCGGCAGCGGCTGCAGTCTTTGCGGCTTCCCGCTGCCCGCGTCTCCGACAACCCTGTCGGTAAACGGCGAGCTTCTCCCGTTCTGCTGTACCGGATGCGCATGTGTGTTCGAAATCCTGTTCAACGATCCATCGAGATTTGAAATCGATTACAGGGAAACGGAGCTCTACAAGGCCTGTGTCGCTTCCGGGCTGATCCCCGGCGGCGGAGGTGAAGACGGGCGGGCGGCCGCTCCGGAAGGTGCTGCTCGTCCCCGGGACGGAACCTTCCCGGGCCAATCCCTGGAAGACGAACGGCTCGTCCGCGAAATCGTTCTCAAGATCGAGGGCATGTGGTGTACAGCGTGCTCGAGCCTGGTGGAGGAACTGCTCAGAAGAACGGAAGGAATCACCGGCGTGCAGGTGTTCTTTTTCGCGGATCTCGCGAAGGTGAAATACCTGCCCCACCGCATTTCCGTTGAGCGGATACTGGCCGTGGTGTCCAGGGTCGGCTACAGGGCTGTCCCGCTGGAAGAGGAATCCCCGTCGAGACGGGAAAGAAACCGCCTGCTCCTTCGGCTCGGGATCTCCGCCATCCTCTCCTTCAATATCATGATGATTTCTTTTGCCCTCTATTTCGGGTTCTTTCAGGACCTGGGCGAAGAGGCCGTCCGGTATTTTTCCATCACCCTGTGGATTCTCGCAACCCCCGTCGTCTTCTACGGCGGGTATTCCATACTGCGACGAGCGATCCTCGGCCTGAGATTTCTTGCCGTCTCCATGGATACCCTCATCGCCGCAGCAGCTCTTTCCGCCTATTTTTACAGCATCGTCCAGATGATCCTCGGCAGCATCCACGTGTATTTCGACACTGCGGCCATGCTGATCACCCTGGTGCTCCTTGGCCGCTTCATCGAGGCCGGGGCCAGGGAGAAGGCATCCAGGGGCTTCACCGAACTTTTCAAAGTCCTGGGCGGCAAGGCGCTCATGGCAAGTGAAGGCAGAGAGGTCTGGGTACCCTCGGAAGTCCTGCGTCCGCGTGACGAATTCATCGTGCGCAAAGGCGAAAGAACACCGCTGGACAGCCTGGTGGTTCACGGCAGTGCCACCGTCGACCAATCCATCCTCACAGGCGAACCTCGACCCGTGAAGAAAAGCGAAGGAGACACCGTCCTGGCAGGCACACTGGTGATCCATGGTGAAATCCGCCTCGAGGTTCTGCACGCCGCCGGTCAAAATTCTCTCCATCGCCTCATCGCCCTCGTGCAGGAAGGCCTTTCCCGCAAGAACCGCATGGAACTCCTCGCGGACCGGGTCACCCGCCGTCTTGTCCCCGCCGTGCTGTTCATCGCCGCCGCCTCGGCGGCCTGGTTGAAATTGAACGGCCTTTCCACCGATCAGGCCCTTCTGAGAGCTTTGACCATACTCGTGATCACCTGCCCGTGTGCACTGGGAATCGCGACTCCGCTGGCCAAAGTCGCGGCGACGGGGGTCGCCAGGGCCCGGGGAATCCTTGTCCGTGACCCGGGCACCTTCGAGAAAGCCAAGGACCTGGATACCATCGTTTTTGACAAGACGGGCACATTGACCCTGGGCAATTATACACTCGGGGAGGTGGTCGCCGACGACGGATGTGAGAAGGAGGAACTCCTGAGCCTGGCGGCATCGGTTGAGGCTGAATCCGACCATTTCCTGGCCGGGGAGATCTGCAGGAAAGCGCTTGAACAAGGCCTGCGGAGAAAACAGACGTCTTCGTTCGAAGCTTTTGAAGGAATGGGAGTCCGCGCGGACGTGGGCGGCCGCACCGTGTCGATCGGAAGCAGGGTCTTCATGGCCGGGCAGAACCTGGCTCTGCCCGATGAACTCGACAGGCACGCCCGTCTTCACGAATCTGGAGGAGCCACCGTCGCTTTCCTGGGCTGGGATAGACGCGTACGCGGACTCCTGGCATTCGGAGACTCCGTGAGAGAAGGGGCTCGAGAGATGATCGCCCGGCTCCACGCCCGGGGACTCACCACCTGGCTCGTTTCCGGGGATTCCAGGGAAACCGTCTCCGTGATCGCCGAGTCACTCGGCATCTCCCACTTCCAGGGAGAGGCACTGCCCGAAGACAAGGTGGAGATCATCCGCAAACTGCAGAGCATGGGACACCGCGTCGCAATGGTTGGAGACGGAATCAACGACTCCGCGGCCCTGGCCCGGGCAGAGGTGGGCATCTCCATGGGCGCCCTGTCGGATATCACGCTGGAAGCCTCCCAGGTCTCCATCCTTGCCGACGACCTCTCCGGGATCCTCTTTTTCCATTCCCTTTCAAACCTGACCCATCGAATCATGAAGCAGAACCTGGTTCTTGCTTTCGTCTACAACGTCCTCGGTATCCCGCTGGCCGTCGCCGGCGCACTGACACCTCTTGCCGCCGTCGCGGCCATGTTCGCAAGCAGTCTCACCGTGATCGGCAACACGCTCAGGATTTCATCCTTCAGGTCCTGATCGCGCCGGAGAAAGGCTCCTCCTCTCCGTCGAGTGGGAAGCCTGAGCAGGGAGAGCTTCCCCCCCGGCGCACCGGCGGCCCCTTTTTGTGGTTGTCTCTCACATCAAACGCGTACCCCCCGGGACAATTCTCGCCCAAAGGTGGAATGCATCCGCAACAACTTCAGTCCCACAGCAGCGTCATTCCCACAACAGCGTCATTGCACTCCACAGCGTCATTCCGGCAAAAGGCGGGAATCCAGAAAAGGTAACCGCGCATGACGGAACAGTTTCAAGACATAGGAAAGTGCCTGGAAGTGAACTGGAAGACAAGAGGGACAGAGCAGGGCAATCCCGGGTGGCGAGATCTTCATTGCGCGATTTGTGCTCATACTGGATTCCCGCCTTTTTGTATGAAACACCCTCTCGGCCGGGTGGCAAACTAATCCACCTTGGATCCCGGCATGCTCTGTCGGTTATCCACTTGTGACATTTGGTCTTTGCATAGGTGGAAATTGACCTCCCTTCAAGCTGTAAGGATGAGTTGTTATTGAGGAGCCTGCCCAGCTTCAGAATAGTAGTTTTGTATGCGTGGTCACAAGTGTGCCGACTGTTTGTTGTGCTGTAAGCTGATCGGTCACGTTCGCCCCGAGCTCGCTGGCTTCAGTTAGCGGTCGACCTCCCTTGGCCCTCCCCTATTGCTTCATGGATCATTTATGCTTGGATAGGAACCAGCAAGTAGCCCAATTTTCTCGCATAATTCATTAGGTTTCGGATCTTCCTGACCTTATCCTTGTTGTCTAGATAGTCTCGGCCAAGATCCCTGAACGACGCTCCTTTTTTGATGACATGATAGATCGCCTTCGTGATCCGATGGGCTATGGCAATGATCGCTTTCCTCGGGCCCAGACGCGACCTGAGGCGGTAATACTTTTCTTTGTAGTAGGAGTCCTTTTTCTTCACCGCGGCCCATGCGATTTCCACCATGATTGTCTTGAAGGGATGGGACCGAACTGGATGTCGCCCGCTTTTTTGTTTGCCTGCACTCTCATTATTTCCAGGACACAGACCCGCCCAGCAGGATAGAGCTGCCATCGAGGGAAACTCTTTCAACGTAACGCCCAGATTGCTGATGACGGATTGAGCGGCGACCTCGTTCACTCCGGGAAGCTGGTCCAATCGGCTTATCAGCTCTTCATGCGGCTTCATTAAGTGCCTAAGGCGCTCCGTGATCGAGTGAACCTCTTGTTCAAGTTCTGAAATAATCCTCATCATCCCTCTGAGTTGAAAGCGATGATGATCTTCAAAGAAACCTTGGATGCTCTTCACAAGCTCTTCCACCTTGAATCTGAGGCTTCCTCTGGCACATTTCTCAATGTCCTCTACACTCACTTGGGACTTCTAGACCGATCATGTAACTCCAAACAAATCGGTCATGACAGAATCAATTTTTATGTTGGCTGTCTCAAAGAGCTTGTGAACTCTCCTCTTGTAATCCCCGACTGTCTCTGTATGAGTTCTACGCAACCTTTCCAGTTCACGCCATTGGCGCACCTTCTTCTCGGGTATGAAACTGCCTTTTACCAAACCATGTTTCACTAAGCCGGCGAGCCATGCGCAATCCGAAACGTCGGTCTTTCTGCCAGGCACATTCTTCACATGCCGTGCGTTCACCAGTATCACGTTCAGGGATCCTTCCAAAACGTTGTGAACAGGCCGCCAATAGACCCCCGTGCTCTCCATGCCAACGAGCGGGCATCCTTTATCCAGAAGCCAATTCTTCAATTCGACAAGATCCTTGGTGAATGTGCCAAACTCTCTGATTTCAGACTCTTCAAACCCCTCCGAATTCACAGTGAGCAAGCAGGCACTGATGCTCTTCTTATGGACATCCAGTCCACAACAAATCGGGTGCACAACTCTAATGGTTTGTGTATCTTTACTCCTTGCCATGGTCCATCCTCCTTCATTGATCGTTTTGTCGGAAACATCTCTTGGAGGATGGTCTATGGCTTAAATAGCTCGCTTAATCAAGTGTTTCATCCTTCATTGTGACCTGATGGTCATGACCGTTCGCGGGAATGACGGTGGGATATTCGCGAAAAAGACGTTGGGATATTCGCGGGAACGACCTTGGAATGTTGAACGACCTTGGAATGTCGAACGACCTTGGGATGTCCAATGACGTCGGGTGCAATCGACCCTTTGCATGAATAGAACCGGATGCGTGTAAGGCAGCGGAGGTCCCGTTTATGAGAAATGCCGGGACTGTTTGGCCCGCTTGTGAAGCTTTTTTTGCTTGCCTTTGGATTTCGGGATGGCTATGAGCAACCTAAAGGTTCGTTGCAGCCCGGGTGAAGCCGGTTCGCATCGAGGGTTCTTACGCTGCTCATGCCCTTGCTGAACACGCCGAGCGGCGGGGCTCAGAGGGGATTTTGCCTGTAAGGAGATATGCCATGTTTTCTGTTCGATCCATGATCGCGACGGTTTTGTTTCTCTCGTTGACCATCGTTTCAACCGTGGCCTGTTTCGCTCAGAAGCAGGGCAACCCCGTGGTGATCATGCAGACATCCGAAGGGGCGGTCGTCATCGAATTGTGGGAAGACAAGGCCCCCGTCACTGTGAAGAACTTCCTTGACTACGCAGACGAAGGTTTTTACTCCGGCACCATATTTCACAGGGTAATCGACGAATTCATGATCCAGGGGGGAGGATTCAACGCCGAAATGCAGCCGAAGACTCCTCACCCGCCCATCCGGAACGAGGCTTCTCCCGAGCTGAAAAACGATCGGGGCACCATCGCCATGGCAAGAACGAACATCGTGGACAGTGCCACCTGCCAGTTCTTTATCAATGTCAGGGACAACGACTCTCTGAACCAGAGAGACAGGACGCCGAACGGCTTCGGTTATGCCGTTTTCGGAAAGGTAGTCGAGGGAATGGACGTGGTCGACCGGATCAGGAAGGTGCCGACGACCACGGTGGGACCTCACCGCAACGTACCCGTAAAGCCCGTGATCATCCAGAGCATCCGCCGAAAGGAATAGGAAGTAACCCGGGGATCAACCGGGTTTGCTTCGCTGCAGGGCTCGTTTCCAGGAGAAGGATCTTCGGATAACAAGCCGGATGGATTCGCACGTCCAGGGCAGCACGCGCCCGCACACATCAGAACATATACGAGAGGCTGATTCCCACCATGTGCAGGTCGGTATCGTACTTGCCCGTTGCCGAGTACACGGGGTTGATGATTCCGTCGTAGGGATTGTCGTCCACCGCGTTGTTCTTGGTGCGGCTGAGCAGTACCTGGTAGCCGTACGCCAGCCCGCCCTTGAACGATTTGTACCGGATGTGGGTTCCGACGGTGAAAAGATGGCCGTCGGCATCCGGAATGGAAGGATCGAAGGTGCTGTCCGGCACCGGGTTCCCCTGGTACAGGTAACCCGCGAGGAGCGCTACCATATCGTTCAACTGGTACTTCAGCCCCACATTCCCCGACCAGGTATCCTCCCAGTTCCGCTCCGTGACGAAAATGCTGCTGCCCGCCACCGGCCTGTCCAGCTGGATCAGCAGGCGGTCGAAGGACGACCAGCCTTCCCACCTGGCGGCGAGTTCGAAGGTAAGAGGCGAAAAACCCTTGTATTGAACTCCGAAATGAACCCGCTGAGGCAGCACGATATCCGTCATGCCGGCAGTATCGGGAAAGAGCGCGGCGATCTGAGGCGGAGTCATGTCCGGGAGGTCGAATGTGGCGTCGCCATCCACGCCGACCTTGATTTCACTCCTGTAGGAAGCCCCGATCGAAATATCCGCCGTGGGTTCAATCAGGATGCCCAGGCTGTATCCCACTCCGTTTCCATCCCCCTTGAACTTCTGCCCGACATCGGGAAGCCCCAGGGGGGAGAGGTTGATCTTTTTCTCGAGGTTCGCATCCAGCAGCAGAAAGTCCATGCCGACTCCGATGGACATCCAGGGAGCGAGCCTGAACGCCACCATGGGATTGAAATCGTAGGTGGTCAGTTCCGAAACCGTGGCGATATACCTGCCTTCCCAGTCGTCGGGCCACTCGGTGCCCAACCCGAACGGATTAAAGACTCCGAGCCCCGCACTCACGTATTCGTTGAACTTGTGAGTGGCAAAGAATGTGGACGGGAAGAAAACAGAGTCTTTCGTTTTGAATGTTTGTCCTGTAATATCACTGGTAAATTTGCGGGATGGGAAAATCAGCGTTGTTCCCGCCTCCACCTGGGTGCCATCGAGTGTACTGATGAGTGCGGGATTGAAGAACGAGGAAGTGGGGTCCTCGGCATGGGCTACCGTGGCCGCGCCCTGCCCCAGGGATGAGGCTCCCTGCGTGTAGATGGCAAAACCCGATCCACCTGCCACCGGCACATGGACAAGGCTGAGAACGATCGCGGTACACATAAACACCCATTTCAGGGCACACTTGTGCGTCATGGCAGGCTCTCCTTGCTTCAGCAGTGTAAGGTATTGCAGCATTAACGTCTGTTGAATACGGATGATGCACTATATAATCGAAAGCTACAGGGAGCTGTCAAGGAAAGGTTGACGTGCGCTGACCTGGAAGCCGGATCGATCTCCATATCTTTAGGGCGCGATCTGGGCTTGGACTGGATTCCCGCCTTTGCGGGAATGACGTTGTGATGTGGAACAACGTTGTGACGTCGAATGACGTTGGGATGCCGAATGACATTGTTGAGGAAATGAGCTGGCGATGCCATCGATCCTTTGCGTGAAAAGCACCGGAGGTACTCCTTTGCCGCATGAACCTGAAAAGGAAGGAATCCCGGATTGAACATGCGAATGTTCAGTAACCATCGCAAATCTCTTGGCTGTTTGAAGAACGGAGGAAGTGTCTTTGTCTGCCGGCAAGGCCTCGACATGAGAATAAATCATCAGCCCTGTAAATACAAAGACACCGTTGTTGAGCACCAGGAAAGCTGTTCCCATCCGAGATATGACGGTTTATTTGTACAAAACCTTTCGGGAATACCTGGCCACTGTATTCTTATGCTTCCAGGCACAAGCACAGATCTGAGTGACATGAAGACAATGATATCAAGCCTGGTGGACAGAGGATATTCAGTCGCATCCTTGGAGAGGCCGACTGGAATTCTGTTCGATCGAATCAAAGATCCGAGTATATATCGAAGTAACACAGTGAAGCACTGGATAGGAAGACTTCAAAATAGATTCAACATTCAATCGATGGATGTAATAGCACATTCATATGCTTCATTCGACATCATGAGGCTCATTAATTCTAACCAGATTAAATATAAAAAACTCATAAACAATATCATCCTGATCAATCCAGCAGGATTCATCAAATCGATAAAATATTTTAACCATTGTTTGCGATTTTTGTTCATTTACGTACTGGAAGGATATATTAATATATTTAAGTGGTTATACATAAATAGAGACGATAATGATTACAATAAATCATATTTTGATCTTAAACTAAATTTATTAACTTCGTTTTTCATAAAAACCATTCAGAATCCGATCAAGACATTCCGAGAAGTACGTGATATTGTTTCCATCAACCTTGAGAACATTATAATTGTGAGTATTCATAAATATAATTTTAGAATTGTTGTAGCGTTAAACACAGAACCTGAATCCGTGAGCTCATGGTGGGCGAGCACCCGTTCTGATCTTTTGTAGGTCTAATGTGAGCCGAAAATCTGGTCACGAATGCCTGAGGACTGAAGGATAAGAGCTACTCAGCTTGTGACCG
>Ga0334884_1000286_pt1 | contig 95332 bp, 78 predicted proteins | sample GraSluR1_MG_7_FD_207215 | JGI IMG/M metagenome (GOLD analysis project Ga0334884, IMG submission 207215) | Sludge microbial communities from methane-producing bioreactor in Wageningen University, Netherlands - Granular Sludge_12_05 R1 | ecosystem: Engineered > Bioreactor > Anaerobic >... | reverse complement strand
GCACCAAGCACCAAGCACCAAGCACCAAGCACCAAGCACCAAGCACCAAGCACCAAGCACCAAGCACCAAGCACCAAGCACCAAGCACCAAGCACCAAGCACCAAGCACCAAGCACCAAGCACCAAGCACCAAGTACTAAGCACCAAGTACTAAGCACTAATCATTAACTACCGCTTCCGCTAAGGGCAATACCTTCAGTTCTTTATCACGCACAAATTGCAGGATATCGCGGAACACATCATCCGAGCAGGAATCCATATAGCCTTCCGTTTCCGCATTGAAACGGTGAAAGCCGATGATGATCAGGCGTTCACTCCGGGCTAATCCTCGTAAGATGCGCTGCTTGACCGGCTGCGCGTCCCACCCCGTTTGAAAGGCCAGATAGCCCAGGGCATGGCGGTTTAAGGGTTTATGCATGGCAAAATCGCTGCTGCCACGAATGTTGGTGTAGAGACTTCGCAAAAAGGGATAAATCTGAGATGGGCATTGTCCTTTGGGTAAGGCGAAAGAGCGGGGATTCAGACCATGCTCAATTAGATTGTTAAAGTCTTGTTGGATCGCGTAAACGGCCTGCTCATAGTCCAATTGATTCAGTGCTTCATGGTTCAGGGTATGGCCCCCTGTTTCCCAGCCGTAAGTAAGCTCCATCTCAACCAATTCATCCCAGCCGAAGAGCCCGGTCTGTCCCAAAGCGTTGCTATTCACAAAGTTCGTGCCGCGATAACCAAATTCTTGCATGATGGGGAAGGCCACGTCATAGACAGAGGCATGCTGATCGTCAAAAGTAAAGACTATCACCGGCTGCGAAGCGGAGACAGAACTGACAATCTTGCAAGAGCTTAAGCTAAATGTTAGGCTCAAACTCAAAATCAAGAGCAAGGCCAAAAGTATGGCGCCCTTGATCTGAGCCGAAATAGCTGTAATCATAGTACAATCCGATGCTGCTGCCGTAGAAATCCGGGTTTGCCAAATGATACTTCGTAAACAGGCGATGTTGCCACATGCTCTCGCCATCAATAATGTGCAGATTAGTAAGCGGAATCAGGCTTATGTAATCTCCCAGCTTCTGCTGCAATCTCAGCTGATACTGCTGCGTCTCGTATGGCGCGTAGTTTTGCTTTTGATACACTGCGCCGATGGCAGGAGTGGGAAATACCTTGGGACGGGCCATCAGCTCCGTCATCACAAAGAGCTCGTGATGAGCTTCAGTGGCTTCCCACTTTGGCAGCAAGGCCAGAGCCGTCTCCAGCTTGAGAGATGCTGACGGAAAATGCCTGGTGAAATTCAGCGCGGTGATGCTCACCGGAGTGCGCCAATGATTGTCCATGGCTCTAAAATCCTGGCTTAGTGAAACGCGTGTCTGCGGTACTAAGGACATGGGGTGTAGAGTTCGCATTGAGCTGTAACCCAAAGATAACAGCGCGGAAGCCTGGTTGTGTTTGTTTCCCCCCACTTCAGCTCTCAAAGAAAGCTCATTGTTCAAAGATACCTGTGTCTGCAGTGAGTTCATGCGCATGCTTTGATAGCGATATGGTTCGGATCCGCGCTCCAATATGGGATTACGATCCAGGCCGAAGTGTGCTCCATAACCCCGTGGATAGGTGCCGGCCTGCCAGAACAGCTTGCCGGTGTCATAGCCGATGATCAGGGTTTTCAGGCGTAAGATCGGTTCGTCAAAGAACTGCTCCGTTTCAGTTTCCATAGCCAGAAACACATCATCATAGAACTTGCCCCTGATGCCAAACTCCGCTCTGTAAGCCTCATCCCAGCTCAGCTCCTTGCCGCTCTGCAGGGGGTCATAATACATCGTGTTCAGAGACTGCCATTTAGCATAAAAAGGCAGCTCAACTGCCGAGCAAATGCCAGAAGCTAATAGCAACAGGAAAAGGAGTTTACTTTTCATTGACGCCATATTTTAGGATATCGCGGATACTGGCTGCCATATTTGCGATATCAAGGTCTTTGTACACCAGCCACTGGGTCATGGCCAGATCCATCACGCCTACGATCAGATACGCGAAGGCATCCAGATCCAGATCCCGTATCCTTTTCTCGGCGATAGCTTTACGCCCCAGATCCTTCACGTAATCCAGATAACGTTTGAGCGGATTGTAATCCGGATAGAGGGCAAAAAAATCATCATTCTGCCGGGCTTCCATAGTGAGAAAGCGCGCTATATATGGCTTCGCTTTCACTAGCGCGATATGCTGCTCAAAGAAGCTAAACAGCCGATCCATGGTATCGGGGATATCCTTGGTGGCTTCGATGATGCTTTCGATCTCCGTGCCGATGATCTGTTGCATACACTCATTGAGCAGTTCTTCTTTGCTGCTAAAGTAAACGTAAACAGTGCCTTGCGCGATCTTTGCCTTCTTGGCGATATCGGCAACGGTGGTCTGTTGCGATCCTTTTTGCGCAAAGACCTCAATGGCTTTTTCCAAGATCAGGTCGCGTTTGTTTCTACGAGTAGCCGCTCTTTGATTTGACATGCTACCTCCCGGTTGCTTTGCTGAACTATGTTCATAAAAATTGGGGTGCCCCTTATCTGTCAATTCTTTTCGCTGCCACGATCAGGATGCCGGTGCCTGTGGGATTGTTTTCTCTCAAGTCCAGCTGCATCAGGATTTCGCTAATGGGATAGACCAAAGCGTACCAAAGGGGGAGGAGCAAAATCCCAAGTTTATTGATAGCGATGATCTTAAGCGGATATTTCATCATCAAGCGCCAGCTGAGGGCTCCGTATCTGCCATAGCTATAGATGCTTTTTTGGATATCGTAACCACAGTTTAGTAGCTTCTCTTCCAATTCAGCCTTGTTGTAGCCTGGACGCACATGCTCTTCGGTGAATTTCGCCGCTTCATCGGTATCGCTCGGGGTGGAGATGATCAGCTTGCCACCCGGTTTCAAAGCCGCATGGATATTATTCAGAGCTTGCACATCGTTTTCGATATGTTCCAGAATGTCGATGGCGATAGCCATGTCATAGCTTGCTTTTGGCACAAAGTCTTGCAAATCAGCGCTTTGGAAGCTGAAGCGAGAGCCCGCCTGCAAAGCATATGATCTCAGATAGTCCGTTTTCAAGTCTGTGGCAAAAACGTTTGACTTGGGGTAGCGCTGTAGCACATAGTGGCTGTATTGACAAAACCCTGCTCCGGCATCATAGAAGGTCATCCCGTCCTGAAAGTGACTCGCGATTTCCTGCAGGACATAGCGTTGTCTCAGCAGCAGCAGATTCAATGCCTTGTAAAAGCATTTTCGTAAGCCCGGAAACAGCCCGATCAGGCTGGCAGCACGGTCTTTAATCGGATCATATTGCATGGCATCTCCAATGGGTTCAAGAAATCTATTGACGATTTTTGGCACCGTGCATTTTCGTCAATAGATAAAAGAATTATGATTGTAAAAGAGATAAACGACATCAGGCGCATCAACCTGCACCTGCACACGTCCGTGTCCGATGGACTATTGAGCCCCGCAAAACTGGTGAGACAAGCTAAACAGCTGGGGCTGGATCTCATCTCCATCACAGATCACGACACCGCAGATGCTTATACCATGCTCCCAGCAGAGCTGGCGCCGCTTCGCATCCTTCCCGGCATGGAGATATCTTCCATGCATCAGGGACACGACGTCCACATCCTGGCCTATGGCTGTGATTTTGAAAATGAAGGTCTGAAACAGACCATGGATATGTATCTTTTGGGTAGAAAAAACCGGGCTATACGCATGCTTGAGCTTCTGGCCGATCTGGGCATCAAGATCAGTCTAGATGAAGTGATTTCCGTGGCGGGTAGCAGAGAACTGATTGTGCGTCCGCATATCGCGCAGATCATGGTGAAAAACGGCTTTGTAGCCAGCAAAAATGAGGCTTTTGACAAGTATATCGGCAATTTCAAACCGGCCTTTGTGCCCAAGCCGGAACTGGCAGTGGATGCTGTGATCAAGATCATCCACGATGCCGGAGGTTTTGCCCTGATTGCGCATCCGGGTAAACTAACCAATGCCACCTTCGTCCATGAATTCATCGAGATGGGCATCGACGGCCTGGAAGTGTGGCATCCGGATCATTATCAGTCCGAAGTAGATACTTTCATCGCTCTGGCGCAAAAGAATGGCCTGTATATGACCGCCGGCAGTGACTATCATGGGGATTATGATCGTCATAACCTCTTTGATACCGTGCCTGCCACTGAAGTGGTGCTGGAAAGCGTGCGAGCCCTTTACAAGGAGTATAAATGCCGCTCCGCCAAAAGATAAACCTCATTCGCGACAAGATTCCGGTACTATATCGCTACAACCCCTTTGCCCGTTGGCTGACGATTCTCTTAGCCTTTCTGATCGTCATCTACTGCATCAATTTTATGCTGCGTTTTGTAAATAGCGAAACCCAGACCTTCTTCAAGCTCTTGCCTTTGTTCATCTGCTTCATCGCGCTGCAATCCATCTTGCGCAAGGTTACCAGCCTCAACAGTGTGCTTTTTGAGAAAGATCATCTGCGTCTGGGCTTCATTGCCCGCAAAAGCATCGTGATTCCCTATGACAATATCCGCAGCCTGGATCTCAAACGCAAGATAACTTACTATCTGGTAATCAGCTATGAAGATGCTAAAGGTAAACCCGCGCAATACACCACCCCGGCTTCGTTTCCCAATATCCTGGAAGTGATCGTCAATATTGCTGATCTGGCCTATAGCGCCGTGATCCCCGAGACGATGAAAAACCTGCTGGAATATGTGAAGGAAAACCATGCCGAGTAGTTTTGATCGGGTCATAGACCGCAAGGGAAGCGGCTGCTTCAAGTATGACGCGATGCAGCTGATCTATGGCCGGGATGATCTTCTGGCTATGTGGGTGGCGGATATGGATTTTGCCGTGAGTCCTCAGATTCAAGCTGCCCTTCGCCACCGAGCGGAGCATCCCGTTTATGGTTACAACTTCAAGGCTCCCGCCTTCAAGGAAGCTCTGGATGCCTGGCTGATGAAACGCCATGGCTGGAATACCACGGAGCACAAACTCATCAGCCTGCCCAGTTTGATGACGGCTCTGGCTCTGGCAATTCTCAGCTTGACCAAAGAGGGCGATGGCATCCTCATCCAAAGCCCGGTTTATCCGCCTTTTCATAGTCAGGCAAGTGACCACGGACGCAAGCTTTTGATCAATCCCCTGATTGGTGAAGATGGGCTTTATCGAATTGATTGGGTTGATTTTGAACTCAAGGCCGCAGAGGCCAAGATGTTTGTGCTCTGCAATCCCCACAATCCCGTGGGCAGGGTATTCACCCCTGAGGAGCTGGCGCGAATGGCAGACATTTGCCGCAAGCACAACCTGATCATCTTCAGTGACGAGATCCATGCCGATCTGGTTTATGCTCCTCACCGCCATATCCCGATCGCTGCTCTGGCTGAAGATATCACCCTCACCGGCATCTCACCGGCAAAAAGCTTCAATATTGCCGGGATGGGCACTGCGGTCTTGATCTCCCAAAACCCTGAGCTGATCAAGCCTGTGGAAAAGCTCAATTTTGCCCTGCACACCTATATGGGCAATAGCATGGGCATCGCGGCCTTCACCGCAGCTTATGGTGAATCCGAAGCCTGGCTGAATGAGCTCTTGCTCTATCTCAAAGCAAACAGAGACTTCGTCCTGGAAGAAATCCCCAAAGCCTTGCCTATGATCAAGATAAGCCCCATCGAAGGCACTTATCTGGCCTGGCTGGATTTCCGAGCTTATGGCCTTTCTGAGGATCAAATCATGCGCGTCTTGCGGGATGATTGCCGTTTGGCTCTGAATGAAGGCAGCGCTTTTGGCGAAGAAGGACGGGGCTTTATGCGCTTGAACTTTGGCTGTCCCAGATCCGTATTGGAAGAAGCCCTTTGCCGCTTACACAAATTTCCCAAGGAGTAACTAATGCTCGAACAAGCGATTATAGATATTTACCAGAATCCGCCTCAAGACTATCTGCCGGAACATCGTCTGCTCTTTGCTGAGTTTATCTCAAAGCTAAATAGCGGAAGCATCCGCGCTTGCGAAAAGCAGGATGATCTCTGGCAAGTAAACGCCTGGATCAAGATGGGCATCCTCATCGGTTTCAGGATGGGCGTCCTGGCCGCTTTGCCGGATGGCAACAAGGATTTCTTTGACAAGGATACCCTGGCTGCCAAACGTTTTAGCCTGAGCGATCAGGTGCGCATTGTGCCCGGTGGATCATCCGCCCGTAATGGCTGCTTTGTCGCCAAGGGTGTCACCATCATGCCTCCCGCCTTTATCAACATCGGTTCGTATGTGGATAGCGGCACCATGGTGGATTCTCACGCTTTGGTGGGCTCTTGCGCGCAGATTGGCAAGCGGGTGCATTTATCTGCCGGAGCAATGATTGGTGGTGTTTTGGAACCCATCGGGTCTCGTCCAGTGATCATTGAGGATGATGCTTTTGTCGGAGGCAACACCGGCATTTACGAAGGGATTATCGTGGGCACCCGGGCTGTGATCGCATCAGGAACGATCATCACTGCCTCCACGCCCATCTATGATAGCGTGAACGGTGAGTATTTACCCAAAGACGCGGGCGGCAGTTACACGATTCCGGAAGGTGCGGTAGTAGTACCCGGATCCCGCAAGCTGCGTTCCAATCCTGATTTTCAGGTATATTGCCCCATCATCGTGAAGTATCGCGATGCCAAGACCGATGTTTCGGTAGCCTTGGAAAATGAGCTCCGCCACATCCTGGATTGATTCCAAACGATTGGCCGGCATAGAGCTATCACTTCTACGCCGGATGATGGCCGATGCTCCTTCCCATGCCATCAATTTGGCTTTGGGTGAGCTTAGCTTCGATTTTCCTGAGTCCTTGCGCGATAAAGCCTGCGAATTGCTCACTGGCGCGAATCCTGCTTATACCCCCAATGCCGGGTTACCGAGTCTCAGAGCAGCTGTGGCTGAATATCTGGGCTATCCTGATCCCGCGAACATCCTGATCTGCAACGGAGCCGAAGAAGCGCTCTACATCACGCTGCAAGGCCTTGTGAATGAAGGCGATAACATCGCGATCCCGGATCCGGATTACCCCGCTTATCCCACTCTGGTGAGCCTTGCTTCCGGCAATTCCATCCGTTTATCCTTTGCCGGTGATCTTTGTGGCATAGATTTTGAATTTTGGGAAGGTCTGCTCACAGGTTGCAAAGCCTTGCTGCTTTCTCACCCTTCCAATCCCAGCGGTTTCCGCTTCTCTGCCTTCGAGTTTGAGCAGCTGGCCCAAATCCTTAATCGTCATCGAGTTATCCTGATCGTTGACGAAATCTATAAGGACTTATACTTTGACTTTCTTAACGAACCGGATTACACTATCATCAATAGAGTGATAAGGATTGGTGGGCTCTCCAAATCCCATCTGATGAGTGGTTGGCGCATCGGCTGGCTGGCTGGTTCGATCCCTGAAGTGACTGAACTGACCAAGCTGAAGCAATATATCTCCACCTGCGCGGCCTGGCCTTCGCAAAAGCTGGGAGAATATGCCCTCACGCAATGCAGCCTGGTGGATGATGTGCGCTGTCAACTGAGCGATAATCGTAATCTTTGCCTGGCGACTCTTCCCTCTGCAAAAGTGCACGCGCCCATGGCCGGGCCATATATGATGCTTCGTTGCCCGGATGGCCTTGAATATGCTAAAGACCTATTGCACAAAGGCATCATTGCCGTTCCGGGGATTGCTTTTGGCAAAGTTGCCCAGGGCTATGTGCGGATCAATATTGGGGTGAAGCCTCCGCTTCTGGAACGAGCTTTAGCCTTGTTGTAGCCCCATATCCGATTTTGGAGTTAATGCCGCTATCTTTGTTCATACATGCCTGTGAATTTGGAACTTACGACTCGGTTCAGAGTAGACCTTGATCTTCGGGCGGCATTGACTTCAAACAGCGGGAATGGGAATGCGATTCCGCTGCTTGTACTCCTTCGCTTCGCTACGAAGTCCAAGGGTGGAAGGCGATGCCGCTGCTTGTACTCCTTCGCTTCGCTACGAAGTCCAAGGGTGGTCTCTTTGGAGTTAATGCCGCTATCTTTGTTCATACATGCCTGTGAATTTGGAACTTACGACTCGGTTCAGAGTAGACATTGATCTTCGGGCGGCATTGACTTCAAACAGCGGGAATGGGGGAAGTGAAGTGTGAAAAGTGAACATAGACGGCATGCTAGCTGCTTGAACTCCTTCGCTTCGCTCCGAAGTCCAAGGGTGGAAGGCGAACTCCGAGAGAACAGAATACAAAGAGGTTATTATGACTACGATATTTTATGGCGGACCCATTTACGGTAATCCCCAAGCTGAAGCCCTGCTTGTGGTGGGGGACAGCATCTTCCACATCGGCTCCAAAAGCGAATGTGAAGCTCTGGCCACCGAGCCCATGCAAGCCATAGATCTCAAAGGACGCATGCTGATGCCTGCCTTCACCGATGCTCACACCCACTTTGTGGAATACTCCAAAGCCCGCATTCTGGTGAATCTGCTGGATTGCCGCAGCATCGAGGATATCAGGGGCTATCTGATCAACTATCGTGATAATCTGAGCTGGAAGGCAGAATGGATCCTGGGCGGAGGTTGGAACCGCAATGTGCTCAGCGATCCGATGCGGCTGAACCGTTATCTTCTGGACGAGATCTGGCCGGACACCCCGGTGGCCTTATTCAGCCGAGACTATCATGCCAAACTGCTCAATAGCAAAGCCTTAGCCATTGCCGGTATAGACCATAACTATCCGGATCCTGCGGGTGGGACGATCGAACGCGATGCTCATGGCGAGCCCACCGGAGTGCTCTATGAATCAGCCACGGAGATCATTGACAAATACACCATTTTACCCCCCGATGAAGAGATTGTAAAGGCTATTCAGGCCAACGTGCAGGACATCTATGCCTGGGGACTCATCGGTTTTCACAGCATGGAATATGAAGGCTCAGCCAAACTCTTGCGTCAGGCTCAGGCCAAAGACAGCCGCTTTCGCGTTTGCTGGCATTTCCAATCCTACGAACTGGATGAGATGATCGCTCGCGAACAGCGCAGTTATGATGGCGACGAATGGTTCAAAATCGGCGGTCTCAAGCTCTTTGGCGATGGCTCTCTGGGTTCACGCACCGGCGCCATGTTTGCTGATTATCACGGTGATCCGGGCAACAAAGGCATTCTCCGCTATACTGATGAAGAGCTTTATTATCAGATGGAAAAGGCCGCCAAAGCGGGATTTGCTTCCACCATCCATGCAATTGGTGATCGCTGCGTGCGCCAGGTGATCGATGCCACTCTGCGCCTGAACCAAAACCCTGATTATGCTGGGCTTTTCCACCGCATCGAACACGTCCAGTCCATCCGCCTGGCCGATCTTCCCGATCTCAAAAAGAGCGGACTCTTTGCCAGCCTGCAACCTGTGCACATCGCCAACGACATCCCCATGATCGAGAAATCCTGGCCCCATATCCGCGAGGAAGTATACGCTTTCCGCTCACTTTTGGATGCCGGAATCCCCGTGGCCTTCGGTTCAGACGTCCCCATCGAGACCATGAATCCCTTCCACGGCATTTATGGCGCTATCAAGCGCAAGCATCAGTGCGATCCTGCTCAGGACTCATGGTGGCCTCAGGAAGCCATCACCGCTGAGGAAGCCATTGATGCTTATAGCTTTGGCGCTGCCATGTCCTCTTGCTCAGAACAGCTCCGCGGCAAAATCGCCAAAGGCTATCTCGCTGATCTAATCGTTATCGAAGACTATCGCAAACTCGAGCCCGAGTATTGGCTGGAAGCACGCAGTCAGATGACCATGATCGGTGGGGAAGTGGTGAGGTTTGAGGTTTGAGGTCTGAGGTGTGAGGTGCGAGGTGTGAGTGACGACACATCAGATTGCTCGGGCATCAGTTGCAAGCTGATCTCCCAAGAGCCTTCTGACAACCTCTCAAAGAGTTCCTGAGCCACATTCAGGAACTACTAAAGAGATTATCAATAGACTGTCTGGAAGATTGCTTGCAGGCAGGCTATCCCTTTGGATTGCGCTTTGCAATCGCTCTAGATTAGCCCCATTATACCTCATCATCGCCTTATCCCAAGAGGGCATCATGATCAAAACTAAAAGTGATACAGAAGCGAAACATCCGGCTACAGCTTCACAAACCTCTTGATGGCAGTGCGATCTCCCTGACTGGCTATCACATAATAGAGTCCGGCGGGACAAGCTCTTTGGTTGTAGTCCCTTCCATTCCAGGTGAAATCACCGGTGCCGGAAGTCTCAAACACCTTTCGGCCTCTGATGTCGTAGATCGAGATGATCTGTAGCTGTTTGGAACTGGAGCTTATTGTCAGATGATCCCGACAGGGATTTGGCCCCACTTTCAGGCTGAGCATGGGCAGTTCGGGAGTGAAGGTTCCTTCCGAAGAGCTTGGTTCCACATAGAAGGTCTGTGCTGCGCCCACGGGGATGTTTTCGTTCAGAAACAGCCGTGCTTCCGCGACGTGCGCTCCGGGGCTGTAGCCGGTTTCGCGACTATGAAAGATCTCTTCAATATGGCTTTCCCCGGGGTTGATTTGCACTGTGATGGACATTGGGGGATACATCGCGGAAGGTGCTTGGTCATCGACAAAGATGCGGGCAACGATCGCGTTTGGAAAGCTTAGTTGCCAGGGCAATTGATTGGGATTGTACATTTGCAGGGTTCCGGATATACCTTCCTGACTCACAGAAGTAATGGAAAAATCATACTCAAGATCATAGACATTGCTAAGAGGCTCAGGGTCGTAGATAAATGTCTGGGGGTTACCGACAGGAGGATCTCCCAGCAACACAGCTCTGGCTTGAGCGACATGGCTTCCGGGAAGGAGGGGGGTAAAGCCAACGTATGATACAGTTTCAGATATTGTAGCTTCAGCTGGAACCAGTACAGCGCTTAAAATGCTGGGGTATACAACACTAGTGATGTTGCCATCCACCATCAGGTCAAAGTTACCAGCGGTAGGAAATTCGAGTATAACATCCTGAGTGCCGGGATTCGTGATTAACAGAGTTCCTGAGACATAGAAAGGACGCACTTCATCGATGGTCAGGGAAAACTCCAGAGCAGTGAGATTGCTGCCCATCATCGCTATCACGATGATTGTCAGTAATATCATTTTCTTCATTATCCACCTCCTATATGGCAGTTAATATGAGAGATACGATACTCAAATACCATCTTTTGGGTTCGGTAATTTCTTGTCAAGTAAATTATGAGATTATTGAGGTTGCGTTTGTAAATGCGCTTCTGAAGCTGGTTTTGGCTACTATTAGCAAAGCCAAAATCAAGCTCGAAGACTGTGTCGATTTGATCCAGGTCAGGCATTTCAAGTGCCTGTGATTGCGTAATGTAAAAAAACAGTTGACTCGTTATCAGCCTCCAAAAAAGGTGTATTCTGGAGATTAATACGGGATTATGAAGAGAATTATCATTGCGATCGATGGTCCGGCAGCCTCTGGAAAGAGCACCGCTGCCAAGCTTTTAGCGCGTAAATTGGGATACGTCTATCTCGATACGGGTGCGATGTACCGCGCTTGCGCTTTAGCTGCCAAACGAGCCCGCATTGATATCACTGATCCCCTTGCCCTTGCCGCCCTTATGAGCCGGATCAAGATCAGAATCTCCTTTGCCGAAGAAGGCAATATCATCGAACTGAATGGGGAAGACGTCTCTTCTGCCATTCGAGAGCCGGATATTTCCCTTTTGGCATCTGCCATCTCAGCGCAGAGGTTGGTGCGCGAAAAGATGGTGGAATTGCAGCGTGAGATGGGCAGCCATGGAGGCGTGGTGCTGGATGGAAGAGACATCGGCACTGTGGTATTCCCCGATGCCGGACTGAAGTTTTTCCTGGAAGCTCCCCCGGAAGTGCGAGCCCGCAGACGCTATCTGGAGCTTTTGCAGAAAGGGCTGAAACCCTTGTATGCAGAGGTCTTGCAAGAAATGATAGCCCGCGATGAAGCGGATTCGTCGCGCGAACTTGCTCCACTGGTTCCGGCTGAAGACGCGATCCATATTGATACCAAAGACTATGGGATTGAAGAGCTTACTGAGCTTCTCCATCGTCACTTTCTCAAGCGCGCGGAGGGTCAATGATTATCCGTCTGGCAAAGTTCTCCGGCTTTTGTTTCGGCGTGCGCAGAGCCATTCAGTTAGCCATGGATGCCGCAGCTAAGGCCAATCCTGTGTATAGTTTGGGCGAATTGATCCACAACCCACAGGTGGTGCAAGAACTCCAGCAACAAGGAGTAATCGTGGCTCATGAAGCGCAGGCATTGCGAGCAGCAACCGTGATCATCCGTTCGCACGGGGTCAGTAAATCAGTGCTTGCGACACTCCGCGAAGGTGGAAACGAGATCATCGACGCTACCTGCCCCTATGTGAATCGCACGCACGAACTCATCCAAAAAGCCAATGAAGATGATTATCCGGTGCTCATCTTGGGCGATCCTTCCCATCCGGAAGTGAGCGGAATGAAAAGCTATGGCGATGCCAAAACCATCGTCTATGAGCCTGGCACTGCCATCCCGGAAGGATTCGGCAACCGTCTTTGTGTGATCAGTCAAACTACCCAGAAGATCGAGAATCTGCAAAATTTGGTGACAGATCTCCTGCCGAAAGTGAAAGAATTGAAAGTTTATAACAGCATCTGTCTGGCTACATCGCAAAGGCAGGCAGCAGCAGAATGCCTGGCCAAAGACAGCGATCTGATGATCGTCATCGGCGGCAAAAACAGCTCCAACACCAAGATGTTGGCCAATCTTTGCCGTGGTTATTGTCCTACTTATCACATTGAAACCGAAGCGGAGTTAGAGCCTGAAAGCCTGGTCGGGATAGAGCGGGTCGGTCTGGCAGCAGGTGCCAGCACACCGGAATCCCGCATTGTGGCAGTTTATAATCAAATACTAAAAATAAATGGGGACTCGAGCTCTGCCCTGAGCATCGAAGAAATCCCCTTGTTTAAGGAGGAATCATGTTAAATCATGATCAAAACCCAGTCGAGCCCGAGATCAAAATCGAAGGTGAAGACACAGCGTCGAAATCAACGGAAGTAGAAACAGAGCTCAGCAACGAAGAGCCGAAAATGGAAGAAGAAACTTCTGCCGTGAAACCTGAGACTGAACTTGAGGAAGCCGCGCAGCCCGAACCCGAAGCGCAGCCTATTCCTGAAACCGTAGTCGAAGAACCCGTGGTGGAGAAAATCGAAGAACCAAAAGCTGTCAAACCGGAAGAGCCCAAAAAGGTGCTCAGCCCCGAAGAACGCGAGATGGAAGCCATGCTCAATATGTATGAAGAATCCTTCTCAAACTTCAAAGTGGGTGAGATCATCGATGGCACCATCGTGGATATCTCGGACAAAGACGTCCGCGTGGATATCGGTTTCAAAAGCGAAGGCGTGATCCCGATCTCAGAATTTGCCTATAGCGGTCCACCAGAACGCAACAGCGTGATCCGCGTCTATATCAATAAGATCGAGAGCGGTGACGGACGCTTGCAGCTTTCCAAGAAAAAAGCTGACTATCAGGAAAACATCGAGCGCATCAAAAACGCGGCGGTCGATGGCAATCCCATCCCCGGCGTGATTCGCCGCAGAGTGAAGGGCGGAATGATCGTTGACGTATTTGGCATCGAAGGCTTTATGCCCGGTAGTCAGATGTCCCTCAAACCGATCCCAAATCTGGATCAATTCATCGGTAAAGAAATGCAATTCAAGGTTGTAAACATCGATGAAGAACACAGCAACATCATCCTATCCCGTCGCGCCGTGATGGAAGAAGAAGCCGCAGAAAAGCGGGAAGAACTGCTGGGCAAGATCCAGGTAGATTCCGAGCTTGATGGTGAAGTCAAAAACATCACCCAGTACGGTGCTTTTATCGATCTGGGCGGCATCGACGGCCTGTTGCATCTCACCGATATGTCCTGGGGAAAGCTGAATCATCCCTCCGAGATGCTGGCCATCGGCGATAAGGTGAAAGTGAAAGTGATCAATTTTGATCCTGAAACTACCAAGATCTCCCTGGGGCTGAAACAGCTGGTTCCGCACCCATGGGAAAATATAGAGATCAAGTATCCTGAAGGCACTCGCATCACCGGTAAAGTGGTGAGCGTCAAGTCCTTCGGAGCTTTCGTAGAGATCGAGCCCGGTGTGGAAGGCTTGGTGCATATCAGCGAAATGAGTTGGACCAAGAAGATCACCGACGCGAGAAAGATCCTCAAAAACGGTGACTCCATAAATGCCATCGTGCTGGAACTGGACAAAGAAAACAAGCGCATCTCCCTGGGTATGAAGCAGATGGATCCCAATCCCTGGCTTACCATCGAAGATCGCTATCCCATCGGAACCGTGCTAACCCGTAAGGTAAAAAGCCTCACCGCATTTGGCGCCTTCGTGGAAATCGAAGAAGGCATCGATGGTTTGGTGCACATCTCTGATATCAGCTGGACCAAGCGCATCTATCACCCGCGCGAGATATTCCGTAAAGGCCAGGAAGTGGAAAGCATCATTCTTTCCATCGATCGGGCTCAACACAGAATCGCGCTCGGCGTGAAGCAACTCGCTCCGGATCCTTGGGAAAGCCTCAATGAGAAGCTGCCTGTGAATACCGAAGTGAAAGGCAAAATCTCCAAGCTGATCCCCAAAGGCGTGCTCGTGGATATTCCGCTGGATAACGATGTGGTGGAAGGCTTTATCCCCATCTCCCATCTGGCCCTGCCGAAGCTGGAGCACAGCGAAGATGCCTTCCATGTGGGCGAAGAGCTGCCCCTGAAAGTGATCGAACTGGATATGGACAATCGCCGCTTGATCCTCTCTGTAAAAGCATTCTTCTTCTCTCGCGAACCCAAACTGCAAGAAGAATATATCGCTATTCACGAGCAGTATATGCGTGACCGCGTTGCCAGAATGCTGAAGAAAAAAGCTGAGAAAGTGCAGAAAGACAAAGAAAGAGTTGTTGATAATGAAAAGCCAGCGGATGAGCATCAAACCCATGAAGAAGAAACTCCTGCAGTCGAAGAAGCTCATGTAATGGAAGAGACTCCTGTGCTTAAAGAAACCCCGGTTGTCGAAGAAACCCCAGTGGTCGAAGACGAAACTCCGGTGAAGGAAGTTGCCACCGAGCAGGAAGCTGAGATCAGCGAAGAAGAACCCAAACAAGACTAATAATGAATCAATCTCATATCGAACAGGCGCCTCACAAGGGGCGCCATGTTCTTTTCTCAACCCATTTTCTGATCCCGGTGGCGATCATGATCAGCGCCACCATCCTGTTTGGATTGCTGCCTTTGGACCACAGCATTCAGTCCTGTTACTATCGGGATGGCTGGCATCTTGCTGACATTCCGCTGGCCCGGATATTGTATCATTACGGCAATCTCCCGGCATTGTGCGTGGCATTATTTGCCCTCTATCAGCTCTTCAGATCATTTGGCAAATCTATTCTACACCAAAAATACCGCAAGCTAAGCTTGTATCTGGTTCTATCGCTGGTAATTGGCCCGGGTTTGATCGTAAACAGTATCTTGAAAGATCACTGGGGCAGGCCAAGACCCCGTGATGTGGTGGAGTATGGTGGCAGATACAGTTATGAAGCTCCACTTACCATGGATCGCGATTCACCCGGAAAGTCCTTCCCCTGTGGCCACGCCACGATGGGCTTCTATTTCTACGCCTTAGCCTTTGCGTTGGGCATCAGGCGCAAGCCTTACTACTATCTGCTGCTTGCTTTTGCCACGATATATGGTGCATTGATCGGCTGGGTGCGCATTGTGCAGGGAGGTCACTTTGCCAGTGACGTCATCTTTGCCGGAGCCATCGTATATCTGAGTTCATGGCTACTATTCAAAGCGATGAAGCTGGACACTAGTCCATACTATCACAGCAAAAGCCAGCCCAGGAAACTGGCATTGTGGCATAAATCAGGTATCGCCACAGCCGGAATCCTGATCATATTAGCCGTTAGCCTGGCCACTCCGTATAGCACCACTCAGAATCTGGGTACCACTATCGAAGGCGACTATCATCTTCTGATCGATCTCGATGCTGCCACGGTCAACCTGTCGTTCGGTGATTCTTTGTATGTGGGCAACACTGTGCAGGGCTTTGGCTTTCCCGGATCCAAAGCGAGGATAACACGTTACAGCGATGGAGGCACGCTTAGTTTCGTTCAAAAGAAGAAGGGGCTATTCACAGAGTTTAATGCCGATCTGCTGGTAGTGATCGACACTTTGCGCACTAAAAGGCTGAGCCTGATAACGAAACAAGGCGAAACGATCCTAACTCCTTACGATGCTGGGAGAGATAGCCTGACTTTAGGAACTGAAGCATCAATACAGCAACCGGGTGATAACACTGCCAAATATTGGATCTCAGCCCCCAAGATCAGAATCAAGGAGGAAAAATAGTGCTGGACAAGATCGGCCTTCACCGCAGATTGCCCTCAAATACATAGAAGGAAGTGTCAGATATGAAAAAGGGACTTATCGTCTTACTGGTAATCCTCTTATTAATACTTATTTCTGCCGGATGGTTCATTGGCAGATACAATGCTTTGCAGAGAGAAAAGGTGAGCGTGGAATCCGCCTGGGCTCAGGTGGAAAACGTCTATCAGACCCGCTTTGACCTGGTTCCAAATCTTGTGGGAACCGTGCAAGGAGCTGCTAACTTCGAACGCGAGACCCTCACTCAGGTAACTCAAGCTCGTGCGGCCATGGGCGGTCAAGTGAATCTTCCTCCTGAAGCACTCAGCGATCCTGCTGCTTTTCAACAGTTTCAACAAGCTCAGGCTGGTTTATCAAGTGCTCTTAGCCGTCTGATGGTGGTGGTCGAGCGTTATCCTGAATTGAAAGCGAACCAGAACTTCCTCACTCTGCAATCCCAATTGGAAGGAATCGAATCCCGCATCAGAGTGGAAAGAATGCGCTACAATGAAGCTGCCAAGCTTTACAATCAGATGATCGTAGTGTTTCCGAACAACATCATTGCCGGCATGATCGGCGCCACCAGTTTCCAATTCTTTGCCGCCGACGCTGAAGCGCAAAGAGCTCCGGAAGTTCGCTTCGAATAAATCTGTTTCAGGCTGTGATAAGCCACATGATTTACTATACAGAGAGCGGTCTTTGGGCTGCTCTCTGTTTATCTGTATAAACCGCTGGCATGCCGTTGATCGAAGCCAGATAACCAGGTACTTTCGGACTCGGCTTAGATGCCGGCTCTTTTCTTTGCTTCGGATTCAGGTCTGCTTTGCCTTATGTTCTCCTCGAGCTACGAGAGTATCATGGGCTAAAGCAGAAGAAGCTTTGATCAAATGGATGGACTTCGCTTGGCGGGATACCTCGCTCACGCATGCAGCTGATCGAAAGCGGGCGAGCCAGGCGCATAAGGATAAATACTGTGAGTGTTAATTTCATCATTTGCGCAAGACAGGCTTTTAGCTTATACTGTTTATCAGAGGACTATGCTATTTCCTCAAATTGTATTTTCCCGCTGCGGTCGGTGCTTCGAACTTGCAATCGTGCAATTGAATCAAATTGCACATGAGTACAAGCCTGAAGCATCTGCCAGGTGTTGACGATATAACACAAAAATGAGCTTTTGTGGAAATCGAGAAACAGATGCTTGAAGTATTTTTACAAAGACAGCACAGAAATTTGTAGACAGAAATCGGCACTTATCAAAAAGTGCACCAAGTGATGAAACAAACTTTGGACAGGAGGTATGCCCATGCTTGAACTGACAACACTGAATGTGGTGACAGATTTTGTCACCCCGGAACGCATCACCCTGTTTGTGCGTGTCGTACTGATGTTAGCAATCGGAATTCCCATCATCAAATTCGTAAAGAAGATACTGGCGCGCATCATCAAAGACAAGCTTTCTCTGCAAGCTGAAGTGCTGATCATCAGAACGGTGTCATACGTTCTGTTTCTCATTCTGGCAGTGATGGTTTTGAATGAATTTGGGTTCAAAATTTCTGCCCTTTTGGGTGCAGCGGGTGTCTTTGGATTAGCCATAGGTTTTGCTTCACAGACCAGTGTTTCAAACATCATCAGTGGGATCTTTCTGATCTCCGAAAAGCCTTTTATGATCGGTGATGTAGTCCAGATTGGCGGGACTTTGGGATTGGTGGATTCCATAGATTTACTATCGATCAAGCTGAAAACCTTCGACAACCGTTTCGTGCGCATCCCCAACGAAACTATGATCAAATCCGAAGTGATCAATCTCACCAGATACGATATTCGCCGGGCTCAGATCGTGGTGGGAGTGGCCTACAAAGAAGATGTGCGAAAAGTATTGGATGTTTTAAGAGATGTCGCTGCCAATCTTCCCGAAGCCTTGCAAGAGCCTGCACCAATGATCCAGGTAGACGGTTTTGGAGATTCCAGTATTAATATCAACTTTGGTGTTTGGACAGCCACGTCTAATGCCGTGAGTATGAAAACCGAGATGATCCTCGCAGTTAAGGAACGTTTTGATAAAGATGGCATTGAGATTCCCTTCCCGCATGTATCGCTATATGCTGGTGAGGCATCCAAACCGATTAAGATACAATCAACTACATAAAAGAGGAAGTAACAATGAGCACAAAACCCCTGATTAAAGCAGTCATCTTCGATCTTGATGGCACATTGCTTGACACTCTTACCGACATTGCCAACGCCATGAACAAGACCTTGGCAGACATGGGTTATCCCACCCATCCCATCGAAGCTTATAAGGGTTTTGTAGGACATGGGCAGCAAGAACTCATCACCCGCGCATTGCCGGAAAAGCATCGCACGGCTAAGGATATCAAGAATGCCAGCAAGAAATTCTGGGATTTCTATGATATCGAATGGTATCTTACCACAAAGACCTATCCCGGTGTGCTTTACATGATCCAATTGGCCGTTGCCCGCAAGATCAAGCTGGCAATTCTGTCCAACAAAGCGCATTATTTCACCAAGAAGATGATCCGTCACTTCTTCCGCGGAGCCATGATCCGTCACACCAAGAATCCCTTTGGTATCTACAGCGGTGAACAGCCTGATATGCCCACCAAACCGGATCCTACCCTGGCTCTGGACTTGGCCGAACGCATGAAAGTGAAGCCGCATCTGGTTGGCTTTATTGGCGATATGGTCGTGGATATCGAAACTGCTAAGAATGCCGGAATGGTGGCCATCGGTGCAGCATGGGGATTTAACACGAAGGAAGAACTGAAAGCCGCGGGAGCAGACATGATCTTTGAGACTCCTACCGAGCTTGCAGCCTATCTGGAAACCATCCCCTTGGTATAAATGAAGCATTTTCGCAAGGAACTCTGGTTTTGTACTCAGCATCGCCGTGAATATCTGAATATCACGAGCCAGGTGCAGAGCGCGATCGCAGAATCCGGAATCATTGAAGGCCTCTGTCTGGTAAACGCTATGCACATTACGGCAAGTGTGTTTATCAACGACGACGAGCGAGGTCTGCATGATGATTTTGAGCGCTGGCTGGAAAAGCTGGCTCCGGAAAAACCCCATAACCAATATCGGCACAATGGCTATGAAGACAATGCTGATGCCCATCTGAAGAGACAAGTGATGGGCAGAGAAATAGTAGTCGCCATCACCGGTGGAGCTCTGGATCTGGGCCCTTGGGAACAGATCTTTTATGGAGAGTTTGACGGAAAGCGTCGCAAGCGAGTGCTCGTCAAAATCATTGGAGAATAAAGTAAAGCCCCGGTTTGTACCGGGGCTTTATCGTAGAAACGTCATCCTGACGTTCGAAAGTAGAAGCGTCATCCTGACGCTTATCCGCGGCAAGAAACCGCAGCTACCTGTCTATCTGAAATAGTAGTATATACCCACAGCGGGGATATACATCACGATGTCGTCTCTGTGGTTATAGGTGATGGGAAGCTCCACAGATATATGAAAGCGGTCTGCCAGCATCATCTCGAATCCGGGTCCGGCACCGATTGACCATTTATTGTCGTTCACCCATTTGGAATCATTCGGAGAGTAGTAGCGTTTCACCTTTTGCAAGGTATAGCTGCCTCCGGTAAGCACGTAGAAATGATATTCCTTGGCCTTTTGCAGGTTCCAGATGTAGTTCAATCCCAAAAGCCCGGTTTGTCTGCGGGCGTTTTTGTAATCCTCGCCCACGAAGTCACTATTGCTATAATCAGGATTCTTGCTGCCATAGGCATAGGCCGCGATAGTTGCCTGATAGCCATTGCTTATTCCCCAATGTCTCACGCTGTATCCGCTTCCGGTGGAGGTGCCAAAATGGAAGCCCATGGCCGTGTTGTAATTCTCAAAAGCGAATAGGCCGCTGACGCACATGATTGCCAGTAGAATCAATAAGTATCGTTTCATCTTATTCCCCTGATTTTCTTTTGTTCTCATTAGGATCAGATGGCGAAAACTGTCAAGAAATATCGCATTTAAACTGAGGTAGGGCTCGTAACAAAAGATAACGTGGGAATTTCCCGCTTGACACGATAGGCATTGTTGGAGATCAGTACCTCTTAGGAAACTTACAGATATCTGATTATCTAAGAAGAGGTTTGGAATGAGTTTGAACAGATTAAGCATCCTGCTGGTGCTGATGACCCTGCTCGTAGTGGGTGGCGGATGTGCTAAGAATAAAAGGATCTACAAGGAAGCGGATAAGCACTTACAGCGTGGGGACTACCACCGAGCTACGCTGTTGGCCGCGGAATCCCTGAGCCTGAAGCCATCATACACCAAAGCCCAACAAACGCTAAAAGTGGCCTATCCCAGGGCATTACAGGAACATCGCGAGATGATCATGCAGCTCAAGAACGCGGAGAATCCTGAGCTCTGGCCCCAAATCCTGAACTCCTATGAAGCACTTCAGACACTGAGCAACGCTGTGAGAAACCTGCCCGCCATCATCGATTCTGAGACCGGGGAGCGCATCAGATTTGACGTTTCGGATTACTCCAGAGAAATCACCGAAGCCAAACAGAACTCTGCGGAATACTACTATAGTCAGGGTCTTCACTATAGCCGCATGGGCAGCGACGCGGCCACGCAAAAGAAAGCAGCAGGACATTTCAAGAGCGCTATGCACTACGTCCCTGATTACAAAGATAGTTCATTGCGCTATGAAGAAGCCCGTCAAAAGGCCGTGCGGCGCCTGGCCATCCTGCCTTTTGAAGACAAAAGCGGATCCCGCAGTCGTTATGGCGCTATCACCGATATCCTGGCCGATCAGATCGTTAGCCACATCATGCAAGATAAAGCCAGAATGGAATTTATCGAGCTCATAACCAGAGATCAGATCGATAAGGTGATCCAGGAGCAGCAACTCAGCAGTTCCGGTTTGATCGATGAAGCCAGTGCTGCCAGGATCGGTGTGCTTTTGGGAGCGCATGAAATCCTCAGCGGCAGAATCCTGCAGATTGACTATAGCGCGCCCAGAACGGTGACGGTGGATCTCCTGGAAAAGAACAACATCACCATCGAACGTGAAGATGGCGAAGAGGATGATGAGCTGGAAGTGGAATGCTACTATCGCAAATACACCAAACGTGCTTCTGTGCAGATCCTGGCTTCATACTCCGTAGTGGAAGTATCCACCGGCAAGATCAACACCCAACAGAGCTTTACCGCGTCACGCACTTTCGAAGATGAGTGGGGCAGATTCATCAGTGGCGATCGTCGAGCTCTGAGCCCTCAGCAGAAGGCTCTGATCGCCAAAGCCGAGCCCTGGCCGCCCAGTGAGAAGGACATGATCAACACTGCTTTGTCCGAACTCAGCCACAGCATCGTCAGCCATTTTTCCCGCTATCTCCAATGAAGCTCAGTATTTCAGTTCTGATTTTGTTACTCCTTTGCGCTTGCAGCACAAACCGGCAAGTGCCAACCTGGGCCATGCAACATCCATCCGACCCCATGTTTTACAGCGCGGTGGTAAGCGAGAGCAAAGCCAGGCCAAACTATCAAGAGCTTGCGCGCGACAAAGCCCTGCGCGATATCGCCATGCAGATCAGCACTCAGATCGACGCCAGCATCAGTGTATCGGAACGGGAAGCCTGGGGCATCGCCAGCTCGGAATATCTCTCCACTTTACAGGCCACATCTTCGGCCAGCATCAGGGATCTGCAACTGCGGGATAGCTTTGAGACGGACAAAATGTACTATGCCTGGTACCGATTGAACAAAGCCGAATACGAAGCTCAACGCAGATTGCTGCGGGATCGCGCCTTAGCTTCGTCTGTGGATTTGCTGAACCGCTACCATGGTGCAGCTAGTGATCCCGCCACAGCCATCCCGTTACTGTTGCAAGCGTTGGAGAATCTGGTTGACTATCTGGATATGGATCTTTCCTATCCCAATGGGGCAGAAAGCATCAATGTGTACAATGAAGTGCTCTCCACTTTGCGGAGCATTCCTGCGGCCATGGATATCCGCTTCACACCGTCCCGGATGCCTGCCATGGCCAGACTCGGTATTGCGCAGACTGCCAGCGGTCAAGTGCTGTTTAATGAAAAGAATGCGCGCAATATCCCCCTCAAGTTTGCCTTCGAGATTGCCGATGGTGAGCTTAAACCCACATCCATGACCGATGCTATGGGCGTTTTTGAGCTGCAGATCAATCGCCTGAACAGCACCCAAAGCCCGCAACGCGTCAAAGCTGAACTGGATCAATCAGCCTTCGCTAATAGCATAAAGAAGCCGGCTGTGGCGAAGATCTGGCAAGGCATCTCTTTCAGTCCCGCTTACCTGGTTCTGGATGTCAAAAAACCGCAGATCTATCTGGATTACAGCTACATCGGCAGCTACCAAAGCGGCCTGCGAGATGCTCTGGCCAATCAATTGGCAACTATGCAACTGGATCTGGCAAACAAGCTGGAGGATGCTCAATATTTGCTGGAAGTGCGCATCTTTGCCAAGAGAGGCGATCACCTGCCCAATTTGAACTATTATACTGCCTTCGGAGATATTCATCTGACCCTGAAAAACCCGGTGAGTGGCGCCACCGTCAACTATCTGGAGCGTCTGAATCTGAAGAGTGGCGGCAATAGCCGGGCCAATGCCGAGCGCGCTGTGGAACAGGACGCGGTAAAGGCCATCAACGAGGGCATGCTCTATCGGCTGCTCTATGACGCGATACTCAAATAGTACTTTTCAAAAGGTGTTTATCTCTGCCTACGAGGAAGCTCTACTGATAAAGCCTGTTCCCGATCCTCAGCTGCTCTACATAAAGCACTTCACATGCTCCGTTTCCGGTGTCATCCCTGCTCATGCTACTTTTCCAGACCACAGCTTCCTTGCTCCCGGACTTCGTTCGCACATTCACCAGATATCCCTTCAAGCGGACGATGTCACCTCGCTTGGCGCGGGCCAAGGCCTTGCGGATATTGGCATTTGCCGGAATCAGATGATTGTTTGAGAGATGCCTGCCGATGTAGGCGGGATCGACGGGGGAGCCGTGTTTGTAGCTAAAGAGACAGAAGCGCACTATTTGATCGAACTTAAGATACTCCAGTTGATGGGGCACCTCACCCCAAATCAGCGCATAATCCCAAGGCGAGAGATCGCTTAGGGATCCTCTGCGGTAGGGTCTTTTGCTCACCAGATAGGCAGTAATGGAGTATTCAGCCAGCAGACTCAAGATGTAGTCATGCTTGCCGGAATTGTGCTGAAGCTCAGTTTTCTCTGCCAGATTGATCTGCTGTGGATCATCCGCGAAACTCAATGCTTCAGTGCTGATAGTGTATTCAGGCGCGGATATGCCGCGGTACAGCAAGGCTATACTGATGATGGCAAACAGCACACTGGCTATGACGATGAGCAGATCTTTTCTATGCATATCAAAACCTTAGATTTCTATGTGTCGCAGTGTTTCTCATCGTGCAATGGATGTCAAGCCCAAGCTCAGCGCTTGCCATTATTCCTGCTTTAGCTCATGTTCTCCTCATACTTCGAGGGCAACATGGGTATAGCATAGAGTAAACGGGAAGCAAAGTGTCTTCGGCCTTATGTGCCCTCTTATGGCCTGAGCAGCTCCCATCGGCCTCCCGAAGAGTTCCTGAGCCACGCTCAGGAACTCCTCAGGAGACTGTTAGGAGCCGCGCAAGGGACTAGTGGCCACTGGGTGAAGAGGCTGAGAGACAGGGTGTTAGCAATGAATGGATTGTTTTAGATTTTTAGCTGATTTTCCATTTGCCAGATCCTCAGAACCGGTTATCATGTAATCAGCCTACAGACCCTACATAGAATGCCCTCCGAGTCGTGGGAGACATCGCCCGGTGCCTCCCACGTTTTTTTTGTCCAGATTGGAGTTCATGCCGCTTGATCTGATCTTCCGAGCCGTTGAGTTTTGAAGTAACAGCTCTGTTCATAAAAACCCTGACTTGATAGGCGGCATTGACTTCAAACAGTGAGGATGCCTTCTGAGTGCTGTAGGCACGACATTTTAGATAGCCCTCACGCCCCGTAACCCACGATAGAGTCCCATCGGGACGGCATTTTACATGAAAACCAAAGGATTCGACACGTCTCGTGTCGACGGAACGAAGTTCCGTAAAAGTAAGCAGCTTCGCTGCTTATGCAGACGAGACGTCTGCAATCCTCACCCGGTTTTCATTCACTGTGGTGAAAGCCCTTTCATTAGGGTTCAGATACAGATATTTACAGGGTCTATGCTTTTGGCTCACATCCCGATATCGTATCTAAAATGCCGTGCCTACGGCACTCATCTCATTGCGGGACATTCGATTGCTATCTAAAATGCCGTGCCTACGGCACTCAGAAGGCATTCCCGCTGCTTGAACTCCAATCCTTCGGATAGAAGTCCAAGGGTGGAGGATGCTCGCTGCTTGAACTCCAATCCTTCGGATAGAAGTCCAAGGGAGAAGGCATGCAGCATGGTCCATCCCAAAGAAATAGATTGACTGCTTGTGGATAATAGAATATCTTGCTTATACCATGTAAAACGCTGTGTTTTATGGCATAATTCCAAATTGCAATGGGAGAAAGTATGCGACGTTTTGTACTCGCACTGATGTTGATAAGCCTATTATTAGGGGCTTGTGGAAAAACGACAACATCCAGAAAAACAAAGGTGACCTTTTGGCACGGACTGAGCGGACCACTGGGTGACACACTGAACGAAATGATCGCGGAGTTTAACAAAACTCACGATGACATCGAAGTAGTGACGATCCCGATCAGCAGCTATACCGCTCTGTCTCAGAAACTGATGGCATCGATCCAGGCCAAAAAGCAGCCTGACATAGCTCAGGTTTTTGAAAGCTGGACCGCTAAATACATCGAAGCCGGAGTGTTGTGCGCGCTGGATTCCCTGTTTAACGAGGATCCCAATTTCACGGCGGAAGACCTGGAAGATATCTATCCCGTGTTCAGAGAGTCCAATACTTTTGACGGCACCATGTATTCTTTCCCCTTCAACAAGAGCGTGCGTGCTTACTTTTACAACAAGGACGAGTTCTATCGCAATGGACTTGATCCCAATTATTTCCCCACCACCTGGGATGAATTCAGGCATTACAATAGAATCCTAACTCGCGATACGAACGGTGACGGCAAGATCGACCGTTGGGGCACGAATCTGAACATTAATGAATGGCAGTTCATCAATCTTCTGCATCAAGCCGGAGGCAGGATTATCGATGATAATGGCAATCCTATCCTCAATAGTGATGCCGGGGTGGAAGCCCTGCAGTTCTTGGTGGATATGCTTTACAAGGACAAGAGCGCTTATCTGGTGCGCGGTTATGAGGGTCAGAACGACTTTATGGCCGGGATCGTCGCCATGTATGAAGGCTCCAGCGTGTCCATTACCCACATGCGGCAGGAACCGATCAACTTCAATATCGGCTTTGCCCCATTGCCAACTCATAAGACCAATCAGAGCGCGGTATCGGGAGCCAATATCGTGGTGTTTAAAAGCGGAGATCGCAAACGCGAACGCGCGGCCTGGGAGTTTATCAAATGGTTCACGGCTGCAGAACAAACCGCCTATTGGAGCGTGAAAACCAACTATATGCCGGTGCGCAGAAGCGCTATGCAGAGCGATGTGATCCAGAATTTTCTGGCAAAATATCCGATCTATCAGGGAATTTATGAGCAGCTGGAAACTGCTGTTTATGAGCCTCAATCGGCAGCATGGTTTAAGGCGCGTCCTGCCCTTAAAGGCTTCTTAGAAGAGGCGATGGATGGCATTGAGCGCTCCCGGATCAGCCCACGTGAAGCAGTTGACAGAGCGGCAAAGAAGTTTGCTGAGTACATTGAAGCTGAGAAGAAGTAGAGCTTTTTTCTTGACAAAGAAAGGGCTTTTTTAAGTGTGAAACTTATGCGTGCCGAAGTGGTGAAATTGGTAGACGCAGTGGACTCAAAATCCACCGGGCCTTGCGCCCATGCCGGTTCGATTCCGGCCTTCGGCACCACCCATATTAAGGAGCAACTTGGCAAGATTGCTACAACGCAGTATTCTATGATTAAAGAGGGAGATGAGCTCTCTGTTTGTTTTTTCTCAAAGTGCCGGCAGAGCGTGAAAAATCACCTGCGAACTCAGGGATGTCTTAAGTACCCTGAAACATCTATTAAAGATAATCCAGAACCCGTGGAGGTATAAATGTCGCTCAGACATCTTACTATTAGCCTGTGCCTGATCCTGATGGGAATTGCTCCTCTTGCAGCAATATCTCAAGGCTCTTTGCTCTTCCTTACTTTTGAACCCGGTGGCCGTGCCAATGGCATGGGTCGTGCTTATAGTGCAGTGGCAGACGATGCTTTTGCTATGTGGTGGAATCCCGGTGCTACTGCTTTTAACCGTAAAGGCCAGTTAGCTGCCAACCATATTCCCTGGCTTCAGGGCTCGGGCTTGAACGATATGTTTTATGAATATCTGGGTTGGAATCAATACTTTGAGGGCATTGGCAACCTCAACGCGCACATCGTGCTTTTGGATGCCGGAACTCAGGAACAGACTGATTCCAGCGGACTGTCCCTGGGCAGTTTCCATTCCTTTGACATTGCCGGAGCGATCGGATATTCAGATCAAGTGATTCCCGGAAAGCTCGGAGTAGGGGCGAATTTCAAATTGATCTACAGCTATCTTGCGCCTCCTACGGGGCTTACCGATACCGAAGGCAAGGCATTCAGCTTTGGCTTTGACGTGGGCGCGAAATACCTGAACGTGGCCGAAGTAGAAGGCCTGGACTTGGCTTTTGTGATCCAGAATATGGGTCCGGATGTGACATTCGTGGATCAGGAACAGGCTGATCCTTCACCCATGACAGTGCGCATGGGTGCTGCTTATACAGCTTTTAAGAATCCTTTGAACAGCCTGATCCTGTCTGCAGAAGCCTCAAAGATGCTGGCCAATGAAGATCCCTTGTTCAAACGCTTCATCACAGGATGGGAACACATGGATGAGACCATCTATGGCGTTGGCGCGGAATATACCTATCTGGAACTGATAGCTTTACGTGGCGGATACTTTGCCGATACCGCAGGGAAGATAACCGGTCCCAGCTTTGGCGTGGGCATCCAGTATATGTTCGATAACCGCTACAAGCTTTCTGCGGACTTCTCGATGGTGCCGGCTGGTGAATTGACCGATTTTAATAAAGTATTCTCACTCGGCTTCGAGTTTTAGAAGCTGATGAGAGCTTGACAGAGGCAGATCCCCAGAGATCTGCTTCTGTCGAAGAGTAAACATGAAAATCAATCCTGATCTGCGCTGGCATAAGGGCAGTGAACTGAAGATGATTTCACTCTTCATCTGTCTGATCCTGACCCTCGTGGCAAGCCCCCTCTTTGCCCAAAAAATGCATCTAAAACCCTATTCTGCTGCAACCAAAGCAAAATTCCATCCCTATACAGATCAACTGATCCAGCCTCAGACTGTCTCTCGGCAAAGCAAGCAAGGCTGGGGCTATGATCGCCTTTTGGTGATCCTGGTGGATTTTCAGGAAGAAGTGGTGGATGATCCCAATACTACCGGAAACGGCAAGTTTCAGCTTGAGCCTGATCCGAACTACATCTATAGTGTTGGCGCGCCCCCGCACAATCGGCAATATTTTGAAGCCAATCTTGAGGCAATGAGATATTACTATCTGGCGGTTTCGGCCGGAGCTTATGACCTTGACTACGACGTCTGGCCCAAAGATAAACCTGCCTATACTTTGCCACATAGCATGGGCTACTATAACCCTCCTGGCATTCCATCAGGCCAGTTTGTGCAGAAGATGGAAGAGTATTTCAAGGATGCCTTTGAGACGGCTGATGCCGATGATCCCGATCTGCACTTTGGCAGCTATGGTCATTATATGATCATCCATGCCGGTTCTGATTGGCAGCATGATGTCTTTGGCGACAGTCCATCAGATTTGCCATCTTTCTTCATTCGTGTGGGTGAGGGTAAGCAAGTGTTAGTGGATAATGGTGCTACTGAGATTTTCACCGCTTGCAATGTGCCGGCTACGATTTCGCAGGATTTCTCGATCAGTCAGGAAGATGGCTATAGTGTTCACTCCGGCTATGGCGCTTTGAACTCCGTGCTCTTCCATGAGTTTGGTCACTCCCTGGGGCTGGTTGATCTGTACAATGTGCGGAACTTCTATCCCATGGTTGGGGCTTTTGACATTATGGATAGCGGTGGCGCTGGAGTTTTGGTGGATGAGCTGGATAATGGTGATCTGGTGCTGGTGGAAGGAGTCTTGCCCGCTCTTCCCGGAGCCTTCAGTAGAGCTCTGCTCTATGAAGAGGATTTTCGTGAAAGGGGACTGATGCGGGATGTCTCTGATCTCGAACTCTATAGCCCCAGCACAATTGCTGCCAGCAGCCTTCAGCAAACGGGTGTCTTACACCCCAGCATCATCAAGTTCAGCCTGAATCCGAATGAGTATTATCTCATCGAAAATCGTAGCGTTGATCCCGATGGGGATGGTGGTACAGCAGTATATGGCACTCTGGACAGCAGAGTGATTCTCTATCCCACAGCTTTCGCGGACGCTGCGAATAATCCAACTTATGAGTATGATTATCTTTTGCCCTCATTTATCAAAGCGGACGGATCAGCTGTTGGTGGCGGTTTGATGGCGTGGTATGTGAATGAAAACGTGATCTACCATGAAGGCAGCATCCTGGAAGATGGCAGCTTGTGGTCAAACTTCCAGAATAATACGGTAAATACGAACTTTACCCGTCCCGGTGTAAGGGTCTTGGAAGCTGACGGTCTGCAGGATATCGGGCAGCCGTATTCCGCATACTGGACAGGCACTCCGTATGAGTATTTTCACGCTCGCAAGCCTGAATTGAACAGCAACGGGCAGTTTGTCAGATGGTCATCCGAAGCCTGGCGTCCCAAACTGAGTGCCTTGACCGATCCGGCGATGCTGGATGCTTCGGGTTTGGGCAGCATGTATCATCTGGACAATATCTCAGACCCTGCTGCTGTGATGAGCTTCATTCTCAAGAGTTCATTCTTTGATGATACCTTCACGGCTGATCTTGATGCGGGTCTTCGCAGCGGTCCGGCCATCAACACAAACTATAGTGATCTGGCCATTCCCTTTTTCGGTGCAGACGGAATCCAGCTCATCTCCTATCTGAACAACGAATGGCAAGACCTGATGGGTGCGTCCGAAATCATTGATTGGTTCTTCGACTATCCCCTGATCAGTGAAGACACTAATGCCGATGGGTATAAAGAGCTGATCGGGATCCGTGGTAAAGTAATGCATTTCATTGATTACGCGAATATCAATCCCACTTTTCGTCAGATTACTTTTCCCGATAGCCTGTATGCCCCAATCACGCATAATCAAGCTGTTTACACGCACACTGATAACTGTGTTTACAAGGTTAGTGACTTCGGAGTTGCCAATTTTTGTAGCTTTGGCGATATCAAGCGCCTGGCAGCCTGGCAGGATCAGCTGGTGATCCTCAAACTCCGTGAACTGGTCATCGTCAACAATCAGGATTTCATGCTATTGGATGCGATCGAATTGGTTGAGGACTGTGGTGACTATGATCCGGTGCTTTGGTATTATGAAGACCGGTACATGATCTATGTAACCGCCAATAGCGGTAATATCTACCGCTATGACGGCTCAAACTTGAAGAAGATCTTCACGAATCACAGTGATTATTTGCCATCCCAGCCGGCTTTGTTCGTGGATGATGACCATGGAGTCCAGCTCTTCTTCGGCTTGGGCAACCGAGCTTACCTAATGATGAATAATGGTGCCCTGAACAGCCGTTTTCCGCGCTATCTGGATGGGGTTTACATCCAGGAGCATGGCTACAGCAGAGCGCTTAAGACTTCGGAAGGCAATCTGATGCATCTGCCGGTAAAAGACCAGGGTTATCTGGGAGTCTATGACAATGCTAGCCTTAGCCCGGAGTATTCGCTGCTGTATCCCATCAATGCAGCATCCTGGGAGATCACCAGACAGGATTTCATGCAATACGATGAACGTGAACAAAGCCTGATCTGGAACTATCCCATATCCACCGCGACTGCTTATCGGGGATTCATTCACACCAAGACTTTTAGCGAGAATCCCATTCTTTGGAATGGCCGAAACAATGCTGCTTCCGGGGCCATCACCGGGATGCCGGAAAATGAGGGTATGCCACCTTTGGGCGCACTTATGGCCTATGTGTTCCCCAGTCCGGTGAAGTCAAATGCCTTCCGTATCAGGCTTGTAGGGGCAATCCAGCCGGTGCAGATCGACATATATGATATCTCCGGAACCAGAGTAATCAGCAAGAGTATCACGGAAGTGAGTGCGCTCGAAGACGTCGAGCTTGACGCCGGTCGCTTGAGTTCCGGGGTATATATAGCCCATATCAAGAGTAAACACAATAGCAAAACCATCAAGTTTGCCGTAGAAAAGTGAGGAGTGAGCCATGCGTAAGATAATATGCCTTGTTCTTTTAGCCTTGGTGATGGTCAGTCTCTTTGGCCAGGGGTCGGAAGATTGGTTGTGGGGAGATCAAAAAGAGGAAAAGCAGGAAGCTCCCATTGACGATCCGGATTTCATCCGGGTGAATTATCAAAGGAAGGACGCGCGTCTGGCGATGCTATTCTCCATGCTCGTCCCCGGTGCCGGACAGTATTATGCAGACAAAAGCTCTTGGACTACCTACCTCTTTCCCGTCCTGGAAGTAGGAATGATTGCCGGGATATTCGTGTATAGCAATAGAGGTGACAGCAAGACTAAGGATTTTGAACGCTATGCCAATGGCGAAGAGATTCAATACACATTGGGCGATGGGACGGTTATCACTACCACTCGTTATGATCGAAGTCGCCAATCACGCATAGAAAACATCCTGATGGGGCTGAATGCTCAGGACATTTACGAAAGCAGTTACTTCCGCTTGGATCAGACCAATACTCAGCATTTTTACGAAGACATCGGCAAATATCCGCATTATGTCTTCGGTTGGGCAGATTGGTATTATCACTTTGCCACAGACGAAGCCGGGGCCGAAATGAGCCCAATATGGCATCCCGGTGGACATGATGATAATCCGGGCTGGATCTGGAGTGGAAACTATCCCCTTTGGGAAGACCCCTCGCAAGGATACTTTGTAACAGTCCCTGTGGAAAACAACAATCATGCCTCCAGCAGAATGCGAGAGAAATATGTGGAAATGCGCAATGATGCCAAAGCGGAATATGCCATATCCAGGGGATTTACCTTTGGCTTGGCTTTCAATCACCTGGCCGCCGGCTTGGATGCAGTTCGTTTGGCTCGTAATGCCAATAAAGGCGTATTGAGTGATAGCGGATTGCGCTTCAACTATTATGCAGCCATGCGTGACAATGTGCTAACCCCCACCCTGGGATTGAACTGGAAGTTCTGATGTCACGGCTCGCTATCCACAGAACCTTGTTGATCCTGTTAGCTAGTATGATGCTGGTTCCGGTCTGGGCACAATCAAAATTGCCTTACATGGCAATGAGCGCGCTGGTGCCGGGATCGGCAGAATTGGCTTTGGGTAAGACCAACCGGGGTATCGTGCTGCTTGCTTCGGATATCGTGGCTGTATCGGCTTACCTGAAAACATCATACGACATGGATATCCAGAGCAAAGCATACAAGAAATATGCTCAGCACTATGCGGGAGTGGATCCTACCATGCCGCAAAACCACTATCAGGTTGTGCAGGAGTATTTCAGCAGTGTGGATTTTAACAAGTTTCAGGAGATGATGGCGCGCAACTACTTCGTGATTTATCTTAACGATGTGGAAGCTTTTCAAAACTATATGGCGGTAAACACTTATGAAGGAATTGAGGCCTGGCAATGGCAGAGCTCAATGCACTGGGATACTTACAAGGATATGCGCCGCAAGCATCAAAGAACTAAGATCAACCATACTTTAGCCCTGGGGATTATGCTTTTAAACCGGGCAGTGAGTGTGTTGGATATAGCGATAATCAACACAGATGGCAGGCTTCATGCCAGCCCGCATGGCCCCGATGGAGTTCTCTTGGGCTATGAGCTAAACTTTTAGGTGGCACATGATGAAAAGATACATAATGATCGGTCTGATCCTGACTACTCTTTGCAGCCTTGCTGCTCAAAGCAAAGGGAAGGATTTCCTGCTTTCTCTGGCAGTGCCCGGCTTCAGTCAGATCAATAGCGGTAGAAACTATGGTTACGCCATGCTGGCGACCGAAGCGACCTTGATCGGCACGATGTTCTACCTTTCCAGCGAGTCTCAGCTGATGAGGGATGAATCATACTCCTATGCCCTGAAGTTCGCTCACATCGAACCCCAGGATTATGACTCTGAGTTTTTGAAGAACCTTGGACGCTATAACAGTAGCGGCTTTGAGGCTGATGGCTTCAACGCTACAGTACGTAGAACCGCTCTCAATCTCTTTCCCGAAGACCCTGTGGCCCAACAGCTTTACATTGACGAGCACAGCTATGCTGAAGCCGAATACTGGCGTTGGGATAGCGTGGCGAATCGTGCTAAATATAACAAACTGCGCAATGACGCGGCGGATCTGGAAAGCTATGGCAAGCTGGCGGTTGGAGTCATGCTGTTTAACCATCTGGTGAGCGGAATCGATGTCTTGCGTTACAGCCGTGACCACCGCACCCAATTCAGCATGGGCATGAAAAAGGGTCATCCTCAACTCAAGGTTTCATACAGGTTTTAGATATGATCGATCTTAGAAGGGAAGAGGCCAGGAATATACTGCTCTGCGTGACGGGTGGAATCGCGGCCTACAAAGCCATTGATCTGGCCAGCATGCTGCACAAAGCCGGATACGCAGTGCGTACAGTGCTTACCAAGAGTGCCGGCCAGTTTGTCACCCCCCTCAATTTTGCAGCTATCACTCATGATAGCGTGCACGAATCCCTGTGGGAAGATGCTGACCCCATTCCGCATATCTCCTTGGCAGATTGGGCTGATCTGATCGTGGTCGCTCCCGCTACAGCAAATGCTGTAGCCAAGGCTGCTCACGGGATCGCTGATGATCTGCTTTCCACCTTGCTCTTGGCCCATCAAAAACCGGTGCTTTGGGTTCCGGCCATGAATGTGCACATGTTCGAAAATCCCATCACACAGAAGAATCTATCCCTGCTCAAAGAACGGGGAGATCACGTCCTAAGCCCTTCCGAAGGGATGCTGGCTTGTGGGTATGAGGGACAAGGCAAGTACCCTCCCAATCCGGAGGTCTTGCAGGCGATTGCTTGTTACCTGGAACATTCAGAAGATCTACGTGGTAAAAAGGTGCTGGTCACCGCCGGTGGCACTTCCGAAGCCATAGACCCCATGCGCACGATTGGCAACAGGTCTTCCGGTAAGATGGGAATTGCCCTGGCCAGAGCCTTGGCTTTGCGGGGCGCAGTAGTAAGCCTGGTCTATGCCAATATCGCGGTGGAAGTCCCGTATCTGGTGCGTGAGGCCATCAAAGTAAGCACTGCGGCAGAAATGTATGAAGCAGTGATCCGCCTCGCTCCCGCTATGGATTGGGTCATCAAGTGTGCCGCTGTATCGGATTACAAGCCTGCAATCACTAATTCCCAAAAGATCAAAAAGGGGGAGAGCCTCACGCTGAATCTGGTGCCCACAGTGGACATCCTGGCAGAACTGGGGCGCAAGAAAGCTCCCGGGCAACTACTGATCGGCTTTGCCGCAGAAACGCAGGATCTTTTGGCAAATGCGCAAAGCAAACTGATCGCCAAGAGTTTGGATCTGATCGTAGTAAATCATCTGGATAACGCTGCTGCGGATAGCAATCAGATCTACCTCATCGGGAAGGAAGACGCAAATCCCGATGGGCCTCACAGTGGGATGAAAAGCGAGCTTGCCCATCTCATCCTTGATAGGATAATCGCGCTGTGAACTTGCCAACCATCTGCATCACCGGGGCTAATTCCCAGATAGGAAGTTTTCTGGCAGAAGGCTATGCCGCCATAGGCTATCCCTTGTATCTGCTGTATCACAACCGAAGTGACCGCATCGAGCATTTATCTCAGCCCAGGCACAGTGTGGATCTCCGGGACTATTGTGCAGTAGAGACAGCTTTTGAGAACAGTCCCGTCCCAATCGATGTTTTAATTCACTGCGCGGCTGTGCGCAGCCATGATTCCAAAGCGCTTCATAAGACTGATCCTCTGCTTTATCGAGAAATCTTCGACAGCAATTTCTACCCAGCATACCACGTGTTACGCGCGGCTCTGCCTTCCATGACCGCCAAGGGATTTGGCCGCGTGGTGCTCTTTGCATCTGATATCACGCGCAGCGGTCTGGCCAATGGCTCTGCTTATGCAGCAGCCAAAGCCGCCATCGCGAATCTGGCAAAAAGCAGTTCCCTGGAGCTTATCAAGCATAATGTATTGATCAATTGCGTCTCTCCGGGTCCGGTGGATACCAATCTGGAAGAAGACTATGATGGCGCGTATCTGGATTTCCGCAAAGGGTATTTCGCGCGCCATATTCAGAATAGTGCCGCTAAAGCATTGATCACTAAAGAAGAAATTAAAGCCGTCGTCGATATGTTGATCGATCCTCGGCTGCGCAATATTTGTGGTGAGGAAATCTATCTCACCGGAGGCAAAGCATGAAAAGACTGTTACTGATAACCCTGATCAGCCTCGCAACTGCACTTTCAGCCCAAGTTTTTATGAATGGAGAGAAGCTGACTTTCAATGTCAAATACGGCATTGTCAGCGCTGCTGAAGCCACCTTGGAAGCCAAATCCTCTGTCTATCAGGGAACTCCGGTGTGGCATTTATCCACCCATGCCCGTACCCACAGTTTCTTCGATAAGTTCTTCAAGGTTCGGGATCGGGTGGAATCCTGGTGGAGCAAAGAAGATATGCTACCTTTCAAGTTCACCAAAAACCTGGAAGAAGGCAGATATCGCCAGCATCGAGTGCACATCTACAACCATGCTGAGGGCAAGACCACCTACCAAAGATGGTCATTCGGGCAAAACCGCTTTAACAACGAAGTAATGGATATGCCTGCCGATACTCAGGATATCTTGAGTGCTTTTTACCACGTTCGGCATCAACGACTGGTGCCCGGAAGAAGTGTGTATGTAAACATCACTGCCGATGGCCGTAATATGTACACCGAAGTGGCTGTGCATCGTAGAGAAACCGTGGATACCATCTTCGGCAAGATCGAATGCTTGGTGATCGAACCCAAGCTTGCCGGAGAAGCAGTATTCAAACAGACCGGACGCATATTGATATGGCTGACCAATGATGAGTACAAGATCCCTGTCAAAATGGAAAGCAAAGTGAGTTTCGGCGCGTTTACCGCCAGCCTGGTCAGCGCCCAAAACGTTCCTCTCAAATTGAAATAATGTCGGTAGACCTGCATCTCCGTCAATCCTATCATTACGATTTGCCCCAGGAGCTGATCGCGCAGTTTCCTGCGCAAAAGCGGGATGAATCGCGCTTGATGCACCTCAAATGCGGAAGCCGAGAAATCTGTCATCGGCACTTTCGGAGTCTTGGTGATCTGCTACATCCTGGAGATGTATTGGTGGTCAACAACAGCAAGGTGTTTCCTGCCAGGATCTATGGTAAAAAGGACAATGGCACGCCCATCCAGGTCTTGCTCCTCCATCCTACAAAGGAGTCAGATACCTGGAAATGCCTGGTGCAACCCGGGAAAAGAGTGCGTCAGGATCAATGGCTCACTTTTTCGGACACTTTTCGCGGCTATCTTTATGCCAAAGAGGATGATGGCATGCGCGAGATCCGGCTGGAATACCGGGGCGAACTCTTCTCCGAACTGGAGGCCATTGGCCATATTCCCTTGCCTCCCTATATTGAGCGTAGCGATATTGCCAGTGACAAAGAGAGATATCAGACTGTTTATGCCAGCGAGATTGGTTCTGTAGCTGCGCCTACAGCAGGATTGCACTTCACAGATGCTCTGATCAGCGCTCTCAAGGAGAAAGGCGTGATCTTCACCGAGCTGACCCTGCATGTGGGCATCGGCACCTTCCGTCCTGTAAAAGTGGACAATATCCTGGATCACAACATGCACAGTGAATGCGCGGAAGTGAGCGCTGAAACCGCGGCCATTATCAACCAAGCTAAAATGGAAGGTCGCAGGATTATCACCGTGGGCACAACCTCCACCCGCACGCTTGAGAGTTTTTTTGAAGACGGTACCATGCGTCATGGAAACCGCTGGACGGATATTTTTATCTATCCCGGTTTCAAGTTTCAGGTCACTGATGCATTGATCACAAACTTTCATTTGCCGGAATCCACGTTGCTGATGATGATCTCAGCTTTTGCCGGCTATCACTTCATCAAAGAAGCCTATGCGGAGGCAGTGGCTAAGCGTTACCGTTTCTTCAGTTATGGTGATGCGATGTTTATCGAGTTATGAAGCAAAGATCATTCTTTTTTTATGATGTACTGGACAGCACGATGCTGGAATACCAAAGATTACAGGAAGTGCACAGCGGTCTGATCTGCGTGAGAGCCGGCACTCAAGCCGATGGTGTGGGCAGAAGCGATAAGGCCTGGATTTCTCCTCCCGGGGGCTTGTGGTTCACCTTTGACTTTTTGTATCCCGAACTAGTGGCATCCTTTGGGCTATACGTCGGCTACTGTATCCACCACGCGCTCAGCAAAGAGTTTGCCTTGCTGACGGACAAGCTTCAGATCAAATGGACAAACGACATCATCTATGACGGCAAGAAGTTAGGCGGACTCCTTTGCAAGCATATGGGCGCTAAATACTACGTGGGCATCGGCATCAATACAAACAACAAGGTCGATGCAAGTTTGGGTAAATTCGGCGCGATAAGCATGAAGGAAATCCTGGGCTTTGACGTGTCAAATGAAGAGCTATGTCACACCCTGATCTATGCCGTCGAAAACCACCGCAAGGTGCTGGCCCACGAAATCAGCTATATAACCTATTGCAATGAACATCTCTTTGGCAGAAACTGCCAGGCTACCATTGATGTCGGCACGGTGCCTTTTGAAGCCGAGATATTGGGAATCGATCTGCATGGAGCTTTGATCGTAAAAAAGAGCATGGGTGAAATCGTCAATATCCATGCGGGCTCCATCATGAGCGTTCAAGCTTTTGCTTGACAAATTGAGCAAAACCAAAATCCATGATAGAAAATCAGATTTTAATAAGACCCTGGAGGATCAAATGAAAAAACTGGTGTTTATCGCCATGATCGCCTTGCTGTTGATATCGGCTTGTTCGGTGAATGAAGTGAGACCTGAAGTGGATCAAGCCCGCGAGCAATATAGCGGCCTTACCACAAAAGTGGGAATTTTGCCACTGAAAAGTCTCGATGCTGCCAGCCGGAATATAAACAGAATTCTCACTGTGAGAGATTTGGACTACGTCTTTGCCACTCATCCTCAGTACCAATTGCTGAGCATGGCAATTGTGGAAAAGAGTTTCAAGACCTTCGGCATTCCGGATGTCGATGATCTGGAACCGGAAGAGATGAAAGAAATTGCCGACGAGATCGGAGCAAACGTACTCATCGTCGGAAGCATTTCTGCGGATCGGGGCAACGCCTTTGCCGTTGCCATGAAGCTGTTTAGCGCTCGCACAAACGAACTGCGTCAGGTGAACTTCAGTGTTACCAACGACAAGGTTGCCCGCTGGGCGAGCTTGGAAAACAATCTGATGACAGAATTGGATCGCTTCATCTCCACTGAAGTGGATAAGATCTTCAACTTTGCCACAAACTTCTATGCTTCCGGAAACTATCCTGAGGCAGAACGTCAGCTGAATCTGGCTCTGGGTCTTGATCCAGACAACAAGGATGCCCATTACTATCTTGGAGCCACCATGCTCAAAACCCAGAATTATGCTGCCGCGGAAACCAGCTTCAACAATGCCCTGGCCATCGATCCCAACCACATGCAGACCCTGCGCATGATGAACGATATGTATGAAGCTCAGGGCGACAACATCAAACGAGTAGCGGTGATGGAAAAAATCGCCTCGATCAATGATGATGAAGAGCTCTGGCTGGCCATCGGGAATCTCTATGCCGAGACCAATAACATTCCCAAAGCCGAACAGGCGATGCGTAGTGCTCTTTCGGTGAATGCGGATTATGCCCCGGCTCAGACCCGTCTGGCTTTCTTGCTCTATGACGCGGGACGCTTCGGCGATGCTATTCAATATCTGGAATCCGCGTATGACGCGTTTCCTGAGAACGATATTATCTCCAGACGCCTGGCTATTGCCTATCAACGCAGCGGACGCATGGATGAAGCCATTGCCCGCTATGAAGGCTTGATTCGCAACAATCCGAATAACGCCCAAGCCTATCTGAATGTAGTAAGTTTGTACCGTCAGCAGGCTTCAGAAGCCAGTGATCCGGCCATTGTTGAGCAACTGAACACTAAGGCTATCAATGCCATGAACGAGCTTAAACGCGTGGATCCCGAAAATCCGATGGCCTATCTGAATCTGGCCAGTATCTACCTCGCTCAGGGTAAGAATGCCGATGCCGAAACCAATGCCAATCTCACTCTCCAAAAAGACCCCACGCTCTATCAGCCTTACATCATTCTGGCTACTGTAAACCAGAGCAAGGGCACCAATGATTACAACCGTTTTGTCGATCTGGAAAAACGCGCTGCTGCTGCTGTGGGTCGTGATGCCACCAGACTTTCCGGTGAACGTGACTCTGCTAAGTCTGCTGCCAATGCCAGCTTCCGCAGAGCAGTGGAACAGCTGAATGCTGCCAAACTGCGCGCGACTGAACCCGAAGCACTGAATGATATCAACAATAGGATCAACAGACTTACCACTCTGGTCAATCAGACCGCAGGGTATTAATCTACGATTGATCCTGATAAGAATATGGGGTGGACAGCGTTCCACCCCATTTTCGTAATGTCCAAAGTCCAGTTCCGCCAGGATTGCAGATGTCTCGTCTGCACAAGCAGCGAAGCTGCTTACTTATACGGAACTATGTTCCGTTTCGACACGGGGACGTGTCGAATCCTATGGCTTGCACGTCCTGCAGGATACAAAAAACACCCGAGTAAAAAACCCGGGTGTATATGCTATTGGATTATCAGGATTTACTTTATGCGAATTAGCTTGCCGGTAACCGCTTTACCCGCGGATTCCATGCGATACAGATATACTCCGCTTTCCAGATTGCTGGCATCGAAGCTTTGCATGGCGGAACCTGCGGCATCAGCTTTGAGTTCCCAGCCCTGAATCATTTGGCCTTTGAGGTTATAGATGCTGAGCTTGATGTCGCTATTGGCGGCACTCTTCATTTGGATATTGGTGATGCCCTTGAAGGGGTTGGGGCTTGCTACGGCATTAAACGCCGGGTTAATCACCAGGTCTTCATTCGAAGTCTCACCCACAACCACGATTACGATGGGGGAGGGATCGGAAAGTGCCATGGGATTATTGAACAATGAGCAAATCCAATACTCATGAGTTCCGTCCGGTACGTAAGTATCGGCAAAAGTGAGGGTATTGGGATTGGTGATAGTGGAGATATTGAGTCCATTACGGAAAAGGCGATATCCCACGAAACCTCTGGTCCAGTCAAAATGAGGTGGACGTTGCCAGGACAGGAGTACTGTGCTGGGAGGACTGAGCACGGCAGTGAAGTTTGCCGGAGCAGGAAGCACTTCGATGGGAATCGTGGGTTCACTCATCACCGGAGCGCCGGCCATTCCGTGTTGATCGACAGGTGTGATCTCAAACGCGATCGGCAATCCCAGATCAGCTTCGGCAACTATATAGCTATCCTCAACCGCTCCGGGGATTACTTGCGGAGTTCCGCCCACGATGCGATACCACTTTTTGATGCTGGCGCCTTCGGTATTGCCATCTGCGTCTGAGAAACTGTAGTTACCCAAAAGCGTCTGCATGATCACCGGAGGGCCGACCACTTCCACATTTGTCGCTGTGGGTGCCGCATTGTTGAATCCCATGCCGGATAATGGTATCGTGATAGTGGGATGATTCATGAAGTTTCCGGTCACGGTCATGGTGCCGCTATAGTTCTGAGCCGCAGTGGGCGCAAAAGTTACGTCCACGATTGCGGACTGCATTGCCGGGATATTTAGAGTTGTATTGCTCACGCCAAAAGCTGAATTATCGATGGCGATATTGGCATTCACGACACTCTCACTGAAGTTGTAGAATATCACAGGTTGGGTCGAGATGCCATTTACATACATATCCGGGAAATTGATGGCGTCCATGGAAGCGGGGAAGGCTCCGGTCAGAGCAGGGAGGGAATACTTCTTGCCCTGCAGAATCTCTTTGGAACTTGTGTTTTGCAGCCAGAGCACCAGCTCGAGATCGTTGAGATCATAGTTCCAAGCGGGGTTTAGCGAAAAGGTAAGCGCCATGGTAGTGCTTTCACCGGTGCCAAGATTGATGGGGGTACCATTTTGATTAGGCGCCATATAGCGGTTCACATTGTCCACATGGGTCTGATTGAACCAATTCTGGGGAATATTAGATTGGGTGATGGAAGTGTGTAACACCACATTAGTATTGGTGTCAGCTTCCGGTTTGGCGACTGTCACGAGTATGCTGATCTCATTACCATTCATGTTTCCGCTGGCAGATAAAGTGTATTTGGAGGGTATCGCCAGGCGGGCATTGACTTTAGGAAGGTAGTTTCCATACATGGATGAGGTTCCGCTGCCACCTGCGGTAACATTCAAACCATCAAAATATGCAGAAGGATAGCCGGTAACGCCATAATAGCTGTTACGAGCGTTGGAATAGGTGTTGGCATAGGAATCGCCATTATGGTTTTTGACGATTGCTACCGCATGACCATTGGCGATCAGATCATGCGCGCCCATTGCTGCGCCCGGACAATATCCACACCAAGTACCGGTGGCGATTTCTACTACTACTAATTCACGGGGAACAGCGCTTAGAATTGTGAGTGCTGCGAAGAGCAGCAAAATCAGTGCTTTTTGTTTCATAAATCCATCCTCATTTTGTTGGGTTTAATTACCTATAGGATAAGCAAGTTCTGAGCCGAAAGCAAGGATAAAGTGACGCTTTTGCTATTCATCGTGAACTATTTTCCTCTATCAAGCATTCAGAGCTGGGCGGAGCTGACGAGCAAGCTCTATCTTTCCAATCGATCTCAGAAGCAAAAAGCATGGGAACAGTCTGTTTTACCTCGGCTTTTGTCCTGCTTCACCTCATGTTCTCCTCATCCCACGAGAGGATCATGGGGTAAACATTGGGCAAAGCAGAGAGGAGCAAGCAGGGTTGCGCCCAGAACGTCACCCGAAAACCACCTGAGGAGTTCCCGAGCCACGCTCAGGAACTCCTCAAGAGATTGATGGGTGGAGCTCAGGGGAACGAAGGGGACGGTTAAACTCTGGCTCTGGGATAGGCCTTTTTGAGGGATTCGATGCGGACGCCCATCTCTTCGATTTGGGCGATGAACTTTTTCAGTGCGTCCAGTTTTTCACGATTATGGCAGTGGGTGATGATCACGATTGGTTCGTTGCGCCCTTTATATTTCCCCAAGGATTCGATCTTGCTGATCAGTGTGGCATCCGATACATCCGGAACGTCCAGGAAGATATCCCGGCGGGTGCTAAAGACTCCCAGTTCCTCTGCTGCTGTGAACACCGCGCTATTGGCTGTGGTGGCGCTATCGATGAAGTACATGCCATTGTTTTTTAGCACAGAGATCACGCTGTTCATGGTGGCTATATCCGCTGTGGCCTTGCTGCCCATGTGATTGTTTGCCGCGATGGCCATAGGCATTTGGGCAATGAAGTCTTCGATGATCTCAGCGATCTCGGAGTGGGGCATCCCGGCTTTGATGTATTTTGCTCCCGGGCTCACAGAGCTGCCTTCGGCTTGCATGGGGATGTGGATGATCACTTCGTGGCCTTTTTTCCTGGCTAATTTGGCCGCGGTCTCGGTGTGAGGCAGATCGGGCAGCACGGCAAAGACGATCTCTTTGGGTAGATCGGCAAAATCTTCCAATAGCTGTCCGGCACTATTGCCAAAGTCATCGATGATGATCACTACAGGGGGGATGTCATCGGAGCCGGACCAGGTGTATTCATGCTTTTGCAGTGGGCGCTTCTCGGCGCTAGGGGCCGGGCTTTCGGGTTCAGTCTCCGGTTCCTGATATTGCTGTTCGGTTTCGTTTTGGACTTCCGGCCAGTCTGATTGCGACTTGCCTTTGCAGGCAAAAAGTGCCAGCAGGATGATGAGGGGGAGCAGGATTAATCTTCTTTGTAACGCCATGATACTTTATCCGTTTCTTTGATGTTAAGCCTTTTCGCTGTGCCGGCCAGAACTTCCAGCACGTTTTTGCTAAGTTTATCGGGGTAAATCTGTTCTTCACTAAAAGGAGTGGTGTGTTCCGCGATGCTGACAATCGTGTCGTACTGATCGATAAAGAGCATATCCAGGCTCAAATAGGTGTTTTGCATCCAGAAGGAATGGTAATCCACGTGTTCAAAGACGAAGAGCATGCCTTGGTTTGGCTCCATGCTTTCGCGAAACATCAGGCCACGCGCCAGTTCGCGCTCTTTGGTCACAATCTCGATGTCAAAAGTGGCTTTGAGCTCGCCGGACGCGGAGTGGATTTCCAGATATCCGTCGTGACGGAATTGGGGTTTCTTCTGCTCTGATGAGCCGGCTTCAGACGATTTACACGAAAGCAGACTAATACTGAGCAGGAAAAGCAGGATCATGGGATATAGATTCTTCATTTACTTAGCACCATCTTGCGGGTTAGAGTTTTGCCGTCATATTCCAGACGGTAGAAATACATTCCGGAAGCCACATATTGCCCACTATCATCCAGTCCGTTCCAGCTGACACGATGTTGCCCTTGGGCCATGATGCCTGATACAAGAGTCTTGACTACCTGGCCTTTGAGGTTGAAGATCTTGAGGCTGACGGGGGCTGTTTCCGGCATGCTGAACGAGATATTGGTATCGGGATTGAAGGGATTGGGATGGTTTTGATTTAAAGCTAAAGGAAGGGCCGGAGTCACAATATCATCAGCGGATGAAGTGTTGATCCCGATGGTGAGGGAGTGTCCGTTGATCTCAGCGGCTACATCAAAGCTATCAAGGTCGGAAGGGATTTTGATGCTGATTGTGGCCGGGAATGCGGCACTGATCATGGCAATTTTGCCCTGCTCGGGATTGATGGTATTCATCCAGGGTTCATCCTGAAAGCTTAAGTATCCGTAGGAAACAGGGAAGGGGAAATCCATATAAAGGCTTTTCAGTTGCTCGCTTGGGGAGAAGGTGAAAGCCAATAAATCGCGATCGGACTCCGGGTCATCACTGACGCTGTAGGAATAGCTAATCTGAGGCAAAGTGAAGGCGTTATGGCTCTGAGCCGGAAAACGGAAGTCAGGATCAATGGTATAAAGATGGATCTGATAGGCATCAAAGGCCGTGATCCCTGCTGCTTGATTGACATCAGCAGCCGGCATATTCTCAGCATCCAGGGCATATCCCACAGCGTGCATGAGCACAGCCTGGGCGTCTTCAGAGCTGATCAATCCATCAGCATTGGCGTCGCCCCACAATAGTTGCCCGGCAATCCTGCCGGAGATGGCAACGTCGTCAATATAGATGCCGTCAGCAGTTTGAGACCAATCGCTGCGCAAGCGGAAACGTAAGTAAAAGCTATTGCCGGCAAAGCCGTCCAGAGCAAAGACCTGCTCAGTCCAGCTATCCTGAGTGCCGGTGAAGCTGGCGATCTCAGTCCAGTTGCTGTTATCAGTGGATCCCTCCACATACACATAGTCATATCCTGCTTCCAAATCCCATCTGGCGCGGAAGCTGAGTACGGGGTTTTGTGCTCCCACCAAAGAAACCGGACTCTGCAAACGAACAGCCCGATTCCAGTTGTTACCATAGTTTCCCGAAGGCGAGTCGGTCAAAACCCAGTTTCCATTATCCTGAGTTCTGCCCCAGGGTGTGGTGGCAACCCAATTGTTGAGATCAGTCTCAAAGTCATCCATAAACAGAGCATCGCCCAAAACGATTACGGCATTACTGCCCAATGTGCTATCGCGCAATTGCAGCTCGGTAGAGAATAGCGCGTGGGATTCCGCGCTGACTAAAAGCTGATAGTCACCTTCATAGATGCCTGAGAACAAGAAGCTTCCGTCTGTGAGTGTAACTGCGCTTTGGGGCGTGGAGGCACGAAGCTGAACATTGGCTCCGCTGATGGGGTAGCCCTCGCTGTCTCGCACAATACCACGGAAAGTAACTTGCTGAGCTGCTTCCAGCACGAAGTTTGCCGTTCCATATCCGGAATCAGGAACCAGCACTTCCAAGCTCTGGGGCAGGTAGCCTTCCGCGGATGCTGTGATGGTGTGGATCCCCGGTAGTAAAACACGATGATAGTCTCCCACAACGGGGTCGTTACGGGTTTCACGGCTGTTTCCGCTTACTCTGATGCTAGCGGATATTGGTAGTCCCAGATCATTGGTGATCAAGCCTTTAGCGCCGTTTTGGGCATATTCGATGAAGGAAAGGATGGATTCTTGATTCTGGGACCAATAAGTATCCAAAGTGGAAGCAGGAGGCCATTTAACATTACTGACCTCAGCGGTAAGCTCGATGTTGGAAGTAAAACCATAGTTCCAATCCTGCATACTACCGGTGATCACATACCAGGCAGCACCATTGGTGATGCCCTGAGGAAACTCGGTGCTATTGTACATCGGGCTGTTATGGATGGAGTAGGTAAGGGCTAAATCCCGGATTAAAGCGTCATCCGGAGCAAGGGTGTAGGTATAATCCCAAGGATAGTTGATCACCAGGGCTCCGCCGTGGAAATTGATGCCAATGGCAAAGTTGTGCTCGTGACTGAAGGCCATCATATCCAGGTTTTCAGTTGCCGTGGGGTTCCCATCGGGGTTCGTTACGCCTGTAGGCATGGGGAAGTTTCGGTTAAGGTCGATCCCATTGGCATTGTACCGTTGGGCAAGTACATAACCATCCGGGTTGACCAGAGGGGATATCCACAGTTCAGTATTGTTCACGATGCTGGTAGCTCTTGCGTCGCTGCCATAGTTTTCGCATAACCATTGGATGGTGCGGATCATCAGGTCATAGCCTACGGTTTCATCGCCATGGATGCTGGCTACCAGCTTGACTTCCGGTTCTGCTTCGTTCATGGCCACATTGTCTGAAATCTTCATGATATACAGCGGTCTGCCCTGCACCGATGTACCATATTGATGCAGTTGGCAGATATCGGGATACTGGGCAGCGGTATTCTGCATAAAAGCATGATACTGATCGATGCTGTAATACTGGTTTAGGGGATTGTCAGTATCTTTGGTGCTTTCCCAGAGTTCTGCAAAGTACTCCTTGGCTGTATCCGGCAAGCGGATGGGGTCAAAGCCTAGAGCCAGAAGCGTTTGAAACTCATCATCACCCCTGAGATACACCTGAATGCTGCCATCGGTGTGGCTTACTCTGTCGATGCTGATCTGTAGTTTGTTGATAATGCTTACATCACGCGCCAGATCCCAGCTTTGAATCCGGGCGGGAAAGGCCAGGATATTGCAAAGACTGATGCTGATGGCTATAAGTAAGATAAAGCGTTTCATCTATAAATCCTTCTGCCGGCGCGCAAAAACAGCTCCGGCCACTTATAATCATGGAATGAGCAATTTTGCAGCCGAACTAAAAAGAAAATGCCAGGTGGCAGCACACACATCCGGATTTGCTTAATGCTGCTTCGTTCCCGATCTGACATGGTTCACACTCGGACATTGGCTGTACCTGGCAAAAGCAAGGCTTTTCATACAGGCATTCCTGTCAACTAAAACCTTAGACTGAGGTTCACGGAACTGCGCCAATCAATATCCGGCAGCTTCTCCGACACCGGAGTGAGCGTGATCTCAAAATAGGATTGATTGTTAAACTGCCAGTTAAATCCCGCAACCATACTGTATTCCTGCCAGGTTCCCCATACATATTGCGGATTGAGGCTATAGTAGAACTCGCCAATGTCATGGCGGAGAGTGAGCATGGCCTGATAGCGACGGTTTTTGGTGTGGATCAGATAGTAGCTATCCTCTTTGTCCGCATACTGATTCTCTTCATAGGCAAAGCTGATGTCGGCCATGAAGGCAGAGCCTCGGTTGGGACGGTAGGGCATTCGGAACCATTTCTCATCACCGGCCCTGGCCAGATAGGGGTATGAATCAAAGATGAAGCTATAGCGGTAAGCCAATTGGCGGTAAAGCTTGGGGGTGTTCTTGGTATAATACATGTAGTCGGTATAATCAGCACGAATCTGGTAGGATTGCTTGAAACAGAGCCGATCTCCCAACAAAATGTCCACTTCAGGCTGGTAGCTCAGGCTCTTGATATCATGATTGTTCGCCGAGAGCAGGGAATCGATATATACATCCTCACGCAGGTTGAGAGCCAGCCAGTTTGAGATCTTGATGTAATCCCGATAGTAGTGTTTCCAGCCCAGTCTTGAACTGCGGGTTCTCAGATCATTGTCCCAGCGGTTGTTATTCTTGGGGAAATAGGTCTTTTGCAGGTCAATGCCCAGGTTCATGATCAGGGAGTCATATTCGGCATACTCCCAGGCGAGGCCAAGGTTGAAGCCACGGTTTTCCAGGTGCCTGGTGTTTTCCTGGTAGCTGAAGTCTTTGATCATCATGCTGTGCGAAGCTCTGCTTAGAAGCTGCAATTGGGGCAGGACTTCATAGTTCAGGTCAAGCTGGAGTTTGTTGTTGAACTCACCGTTGTTGCGGATGATGTTGTTATCCAGTCGGGTACGGCGCTCCGAATAGTTCTCCAGCAGGGAAATCTCCATATTGTGAGCAGGATAGTAAGTCAATTGACTATAGATATCCAGTGCAGCCCGCTTCTGCGTGTCAAGTTTTTGATAGAAGCTGTTTTGCTTGGCTTCATTTTGGCTGAGATTGTAGATGTCATCCAGGCGTCGGGAATAGGAAAAGCTGTTGTTCCAGATCAGATAACTACTGATCCAGCCGAGATTTGCCGTAGCGGAAGCCAGTTGGTAAGCTTCCCAGTCCAGTTTGCGATGATCAAGATTTGCCGATACTCCGGCTTCTATTTCGTCCCAGAGCATTCTGTAGTGCGTAGCGCCGGAGAACTGCAAGCCTTCGCTTTTGAGATAGTTACCGGGCAAATAGCGATCCTGCTCATTGCGGATCAGGGCTCTGGCTTCAGCCGTAAAGGAAAGACTGTCCACAGGGCTGTAATACAGGCGATAGCCCAGGTTCCCATTCTTATTGATGTACGCATTGGGATCCAGATCACTGGCATCAAAGTGGGATTCATAGTCCATGAACAGGCTGTGCAAGGAGGATTTGATCTGATATCCATAGCTACTGCCCACGCGTGATCTGCGGGTTTCCTGATTGAAGTTCAGGCGTTCTTCCCAAGAGCTTTGGCCATTGATGTCCAGGATGCCGTGAGCATTGGGTTGCATCTGATATTGCAGCAGGGATTCGAGGATGCGGATATTATCGCTGTTGTAGCGATAGAACTCTACTCCCTGATTTTGGGCTATCAGGCATGACTCAGAGAGCAGCCACAAGATCGCTAATACGAATGAAATCCGCTTCATGCAAGGTTTCGGCTCTGCGTGAGAAGGTGATTCCGCTGGCAGCTTCCAGTGCATCGATGTTCGCTTTGCCCACCACCGCGATGAGGTTGTTGCGCAGGGTTTTTCTGCGATGGGCAAAGGCGGCTGTAATTACTTTGTAAAAGACATCAGGGTTTCTGATCTCTGCTGGAGTCTGTCGTGGAATCATGCGGATTACGGCTGAATCCACTTTGGGCACGGGATCAAAGCTTTCTTTGCCCACCCGGATCAGGGTGCTGATATCGTAGTGTAAACCCAGGCGCAGAGTCATCGGGCCGTAGCTTTTGGAGCCCGGAGCAGCACCAAGACGTTCTGCCACCTCTTTTTGCAGCATCATCACCACGCAGCTGAACTGAGAGTGGTATTCTTCCAGTTTGTACAATAGGGGAGAAGTGATCTGGTATGGGATGTTGGCCACCAGCTTGATCTGGCTTTGATGCTGGCTAAGCTCAAAAGCCCAGTTAACTTTCAGGATGTCTTGCAGCACCAACCGGAAGCCTTCGCCAAATCTGTCCTGCAAAAGCTCCGCCATGCGTCGGTCAAGCTCAAACGCGGTAACTTGCGCGCCTTTAGCCACCAGCGCCTTAGTCAGGATACCAGTACCCGGACCTATCTCCCAGACCGGTTCCCCGGCTCGGATCTCCGCCAAATCGACGATTGCCTCAGCGATGCCGATATCGGTGAGAAAATGCTGTCCCAGCTCTTTGATCGCTTTCATCTACCAAAAAGAAAGGGAGAGCCAAGCTCTCCCGCGTAAGATAGTGGGATTTTATGCAGTGAGCTTTTCAGCGGGAAGACCTTTGCATGTCTTGCAAACCTTTATGGTCTTTTCTCCTGCTTTCACTTCATAGATCACTTTCACACCGGTGCGATGGCAAATGGGGCATTCCCCACGGCCGGCATTCGGCATTTTCTTGACTTCTTTACCACGATTAGTCTTCGGCATTTGGAACTCCTTGTATTCTTTAAACTATCTTGAATTTAATCAGAATACCAAGTTTGCCGAAGGGCGGCTTCCGTCAATGATTATTTTCTCAAAAGAGTTCTTTTACCAGTTCTGTAGGATCCAGGCGGAAGTGGGAGTTCTTACCTTCAAAGAAATGGTGAACTCGAATGAGATGGATATTGAGCGCGGAGAACGTGAAGCTTTTCTTGCTTTTGGTATTGGTGACTGTGGTATAGCTCTTGCGATACATCCCCTGATGCATAAAGGGACAGGGCAGATATCCTCTCACCACTTCGGTTTCCACTTCCCACAAGTTATCGATCACCGTGCTCGTCTCATAGGAGTCAAAGCTTTTTTGTTGGAAGAATTCAAGGCGATCAGCTATTTCTTCAGCTGTCTTCCCCAGAGCTTCCAGGGTCTTCTCATCGTCCGCAACGATTTGCGGGTAGCTGCGTTTGTCGGTACCCAAAAAGCCACCATAGGTAATTACCCCGGGTTGCATTCTGGCTTGAATCTTGGTTTCATTTGGAGTTCTTTTCATGTTATCACCCAAAACTGTCATAGTAGATTTTTTCCTCATCTATGCCATATTCTTTTAGGGATTTAGTGACCGCCGCGATCATTCCTGGGCTACCGCAAAGGTAAGCTTCGGTGTTTTTGGGATCACGAATCACCTCTTTGAAATAAGGCATTACGAATCCGGTTTTTCCTTTCCAATTGTCCTCAGCGCCTGGATTGGAGAGCACCGGCACATACTCAAATTGCTCAAATACTTGTTCGAAGGCTTGCATTTCTTCTGTCAGATACAGATCTTTCAAGCTGCGAGCTCCGAAGAAATAAGTCATTTTTCTATTTGTTCCTACCTCCTTTAAATGTTCTAAGATGGATTTGATGGGAGCCTTACCGGAGCCGCCTGCCACAAACAGGATGTCGGCTTCTGTATCCCTTAGGAAAAAGTCTCCATAGGGCCCGGTGAAGTTTACCTTGTCTCCCACTTTGAGATGATTATGCACCCAGGTCGTGCAGATTCCTTCCGGCACCAGGCGGATGATGAGTTGGATCCGATCTTTGAGTTCCGGTTTTGATGATATCGAGTAAGCCCGGATCACTTTCTGTTTGATTTTGGCATAAGGCTGGCTTTCCAACTGGACATACTGTCCGGCTTTAAAGTCAATAGTCTGGCCATCCAGGAGTTTGAAGGTCACTCCCTTGATGTCGTATGTGTAATCAATGATCTCATCGATCACGCTGTTAAAGCGACGGATATTAAAGATGCTCTCGGGGATATTGATCTTGATATCGCTTTTCACTTTCACCTGGCAGGCCAGCCTAAGGTTTGATTCGATCTCAGCCTTGGTCAGAAGCGGTCGTTCCGTAGGCAACAGCGGGCCACCTCCGTTATCCACTCTGCATTTGCAGGCACCGCAGGAACCACGTCCACCACAGGCCGAAGGAATAAATATCTGTTTGTCGCTCAAAGTGTTCAGCAGAGTGCTACCACCTGTGACAGTCAGCTCTCTTTTGCCATTGATGTCCAGCTTGACTTCACCATAGTTGCTCAGCCATCTTTGCGCGATGACCATGATCAGGGCCAAAAGCGTGCCGATCACACTCATCAGGGCGATGTCAGATACTATTCTTTGCAACATCATCCCGCCCTTACTGGATCTGCACGATGCCCGAGAAACCAATAAAGCCCATGGCCATGATTCCGGTGATTATCAGTGAAATGCCCGCGCCGTGCAATCCGATGGGCACCATCTTATCTTTCAGTTTACGCCTGATCCCGGCCAGCATCAGGATGGCCAGGAGCCAACCGATGCCGCTTCCCGCGCCATAGGCGATGGACTGGATGAAGTTGTAGGAACGAATGATCATAAACAGGCTCACGCCCAGGATCGCGCAATTCACCGTGATGAGAGGCAGGAAGATGCCCAAAGTATAATACAGCGCAGGAGCATAGCGCTCGATCAAGAGCTCCAGGAATTGCACAAAGGCCGCGATCACAATGATAAATACGATGAATTGCAGATACACGATATCAAAGGGAACCAGAATGTAGTGATAAACGAGCCAGTTCAAAGCCGAAGTAGCCGTGAGTACGAAGATTACGGCTACGCCAAGGCCAAAGGAGGATTCGATCTCCTTGGAGACCGAGAGATACGAGCACATGCCCAGAAAGTTCGTCAGCAAGATATTGCTGGTGAAGATTGCTGCCCAAAACAGAACAAACGCGCTGATATCCATTATACTTTCGCCTTATAAAAACGTGTGTTGATATGCCAGATGAGCATGGCCAGGATGAAGAAAGCACTGGGTGCCATCACCATGATGCTCCAGGGTGTCCACCAATCTCCCATGACCTGGATGCCAAAGATCGAGCCAAAGCCAAAGAGCTCCCGGATAAAGGATATCACCAGCAAGACCAAGGTGTAGCCCACGCCGGCACCGATGCCATCGATGAAGGAATCCAGGGGTTTGTTTTGTGAGGCAAAAGCTTCTGCGCGCCCCATCAGGATGCAATTGGTGATGATCAGGCCCACATAAGGCCCCAGTTGTTTGCTGATTTCGGGCATATTGGCCTTGAGAAAGATGTCCACGATGATCACATAGGAAGCAATAACAAGAGTTTGCACCATCATGCGCACGCTGCGAGGAGTCCAATTGCGGATAAAAGATATCGTGAGATTGGCAAAAGCCAGGGTGAAGATCACGCCCAGGCCCATGATCAGGCTATTTTTCATCAGGTTCGTAACTGCCAGCGCGGAACAAATACCCAAGATCTGACGCCAGACAGAGTTTTCTGTAAAAGCGCTGGTGATGAAGATATCTTTCAATTTCATGATCTATAATCCTGCATATATCTATAGATGTGGTTAAACTCATTGCGCAGCATCTTGACCACGGAATCAGAAGTAATGGTGGCTCCGGTCACTCGTTTCAATTGATCTTCACGCTCGGGCACCTGAGTCTCGGCTATGAACTCATAGCTTGATGTAATATCTTCGGCATCAGGACTTTGCACAAAGAGGCGATCGCGGAACTGAGCCAGGAACCAGTCTTCTTCGATGCGCGCGCCCAAACCCGGAGTTTCCATTTGCTCCACAATGGCAAAATCCACTATCGTGCGAAAATCCGTGGTGGTGGAAACCAATGCTTTCATGCTGCCCCACAGCCCTTTACCTTTGATCTCAAAGCAGTAGGCCACGGTACTATCTGCCACCTGGGCGATAAAGGTCTGGCGCTCAAGCCCTTCGGTGTTCACAGCTTTGACATACAGCTCGTAGCTTTCAGGATAGGCATCCAGGATTGCGGATACATCTTCGTTTGTAGCTTCGGCAATCTTCCCGACCATCAGAGCCAGGACTTGACGCTGGAAAACATCCTGTTGATAAGCCGCGATCTTCTCTTCGCTGAGGCGATACATCACGGCCAAAATCCCCACAAAGATCACGACCATGATCAGCATAAACACGATGGGGAAGAGGAAGCTATCCTTCATTTGACGCCCACCTTTTCCAGGCCATACTCAAGCAAAGGCATGAAGGCATTGGTGAGTAACAAAGCAAACATAAAGCCTTCCGCAAATAGCGAATACCTGCGGATGAACACCGTGAGAAAACCGATTAAAAGGCCATAGATCCAGATCGCCACTTTCCCTTTGGGACTGGAGATGGGGTCCGTAACCATATATACTATGCCAAACATAGCTCCACCGCTCACTAAGAAGTAAAGCGGGTTGACTGTCGGGTAGAATATGAAACTGAAGAGCAGAAGCGAGAGCGCGGTACCCAGCATGGATTGCCACTTAGCCGTCTTGGTAATAATGAGGTAGATGCCGGCCAGTAGGATCAGGATTGCTGACGTCTCGCCCGCGGAGCCTGAAACAAAGCCCATAAAGGCATCACTAAAGCTGTAAAGCACTTCACCGCTGCTGCGATAGGTATTGAGGATAGTGGCTCCGGTCTGCATACCTGCCGGAGCTGCCCAACGCGCAAAGCCACCGGGAAAGTCCTGTGGCATAAAGGGTTTGAGCCAGGAGATCGTCATCTGATTCGGAAATGAGATATACACGAAAGTGCGACCCAAAATGGCCGGATTGAAGACGTTGGTGCCAAATCCACCAAAAACCATCTTGCCGAAAGCGATGGATACTATTGCCGATACCGCAGAAATCCATAGCGGAATCGTGGGCGGCAAGCTCAATGATACCAAAGACGCAGTTACAAACGCGGCCATGGACACCTTGCCACCTTTCTTTTTGGATACAAAAAGATACTCGGTGAAATAGGCCGCAAGATTAGCAACCGCGACCACCGCAAGTATCCGCAATCCAAACAGATATATGGAGAAGAGCAGTAGCGGAACCAGGGCATAAAGCACCCGGTTCATCATCTGCTGCTTCAGAATTCTCTCAAACATAGCAAAAATCCTTCACTTTCATTGAGGACAATATAATAAGCTTAGGGGTATTCTGTCAATCAGAAAGTGAGATTTTACTCATTATCGAAGAAATTTTATTGGAACAGGCTGAGAACCATCCAACCTTTTTGCCGATAAACTCTTTTGCTCCTCTTTGATTTACGCTTTGTTTATCTCATCATATTCTCATGGCACGAGAGGATCATGGGCTAAACTCAAGCTAAACAGGAAAGCAGTACTGGGGAGCCGGGTGAATGGATCATATGGAGTAGCCAGTCTTGTAGCCTGACAAGCACCTGAGAGCCTCTTGAATAGTTCCTGAGCCGGGCTCAAGAACCCCTCAGGAGGACGATAGGAGGCGGAGGAGAGACGAGAGGGCTGCGGATGCCATTGCTCGAGCAGCGAGAACGGCTTTCACCCTTGGACTTCGTAGCGAAGCGCAGGAGTCCAAGCAGCAAGCATGCCTTCTCTGTTCTCTTATCACCCTTCACTCCCTCCATCCCCGCTGTTTGAAGTCAATGCCGCCCGGAGATTGAGGGCTACTCTGAGCATATCTGTAAGTTCAGAATTCATCGGCATGTATGAACAGATCAAGCGGCATTAACTCCAAAATGTCCTCCCTCGGAGTTGTAAGCGCTATCCCAATTGTTTGAAGCCAAGCCAGTTTCGATGATCTCCCAATCCCGCATCGGAGACGATGTTGACAAGCGCTTACGACTTCGAGCAGCGGGAATGCGATACCTGGTATGACCATCTTTTCCTATATCCTCTTGGTTCAAGTTTTTTTCGCTGACACGCTGCTCGAAGTCCATGCTGCCCGAAGTTCCCAAGCTTGCTCTAGATTTTCGTGGCCCTCAAGTTTTGCAGGCATTCAGACCATCATTAGCAGCATGAACTTAACTGAAAGCCAGCTTTCGCCACCGACAATGAAAGCCGAGGGGATAGGATTGCAGACGTCTCGTCTGCAGAAGCAGCGTAGCTGCTTACTTTTCTCGGCCTGCGGCCTCGTTCGACACGAGGACGTGTCGAATCCTATGGGCTTTCATGTAAACTTAACTGAAAGCCAGCTTTCGCCACCGACAATGAAAGCCGAGGGGATAGGATTGCAGACGTCTCGTCTGCAGAAGCAGCGTAGCTGCTTACTTTTCTCGGCCTGCGGCCTCGTTCGACACGAGGACGTGTCGAATCCTATGGGCTTTCATGTAAACTCCGAGGGAGATGGCTGACCCGCTGTTTGAAGTCCATGCCGCCCATAGTTAGCTGGCATGCAAGAGATTACAACTAAATTGATATACGTCAGGCCTGCGCAAAGTTATCTAGCGGCATGAACTCCAAAGGGGGTCAAGCCCAGCCTTTACCAAAAGACATTGTAAAGCACTCTGCCCAATAGCAGGATCAAAGCCAGGATAAAGACTTGTTTGATCAGTTTGTTGCCCCGCAAGACCACCATTTTGGAGCCCACCAAGTTACCTGCGATGCCACAGATGGCACCCGGGATGGCGATGGGCAAAAAGATCTTTCCCGCGATGGCGAAGGTGATCAACGCGGCCACATTTGAGGCCAGATTCACCACCTTGGTATTGCCATTTGCGCGTGTGAACTGATAGTGCAACAAGGCGGAGTAGATAAGGATCAGAAAGGTGCCGGTGCCGGGGCCAAAGAAGCCGTCATAGAAGCCGATGAGCAGCCCTGCCAGCCCGCCCAGCAGTAATCTGTAGCCCAGTTTCAAAAGATGAGCCCGATCGCTGAAGCCCAGATTCTTGCTGAACAGAGTTATGATGGTGATCAAAGGGATGAGAATGATCAACAGGTAGTTCAAAAACTTGGCCGATACGATGAGCGCAGTGCTGGCTCCCAGCCATGATCCGATCAGAGCCAGAGCCGCGCTGAGCAGGGCTACAGGGATATCGATCATCCCGGCCCGGAAGTATCTCGCGGTGGCGAAGATGGTGCCAAAGCAGGAAGAGAACTTATTGGTACCCAAGGCGATATGGGGCGGGATGCCTACGCTCCAATAGGCCGGAAGCGAGATCAATCCTCCGCCTCCGGCAATGGCATCGATGAATCCGGCCAAAAAGATGAAGGGCAATACGATCGCGTAATCCAGAGGACTGAGGGAGATCAACATTATAGTTCCGCCTTAAACTCGAGTTTGAGATTGTGGGTGCTTTTGCTTTTGGGATATTTGGTATAGCGGTATTCCAGGCTGAAAGTGCTGTAGCTGTTCATGCGGTAGATTGCCAGCACCTGGCCATCACTGAATAGACCTTCCCGCTTTTGGGGCAAGAAATTCAGATAATCTGTGCCTTGACGGAAGTTATAGCCCAAGCTGGTGCGACCGGAGATGCGGTACTTTTGCATCAGGACGCTGCGAAGTGAGGGCGAGATGCTGATGCTTTGCAGGAGGTAGCTGTCTTCCGCGTTGCTTTGCTTCTCGCTTTCTTCACGCTGATAGGCCAGCTCTGCCTGCGCTGTGCTGTGGGGACTGAAGCCGATCTCGGTGGAGCTTTTCAGCATTTGCCGGCTGGTGTCCGAATCGTAGCGGCTTTCTTTGATCCGTTCATTTCTCAGCTCAAAGCGATTATTTATACCCCAATAACCTTTGGTGTCCAATTGCAGAGTCGTGATCGTCTGGGTGCCACGTTCAGTGCTCTGATAACGGCGATCCAGATCCCGGCTCAGTTCCCAGTTGAGATTGGCGATAATCCTGTTTTGATAGAGGTCCAGCCAGAGATTGTGCAGATAACTCTGACGACCATAAATGGTATTGTGGTCGTCAAAGCTGTCTTGCGGCAAAAAGAGATAGGTGCCAAATACGGGACGGATGTCTCTCTGCTCGGTTCCACTCAGACTGATATCGCTTTGGATTCTGCGCCATAGGGGCTGTGGCCAATAAAGCGCGGGTTTCAGATAGATGCTGCTCAAAGCGGAGATCTCCGTGGAGAGCTGACCGGAAGGAGCGGTGATATACTCGTAGACAAAGTCTCCACTATCCACCATTACGCCGGTGCTGTCGTAGATGCCAAGCCCTTGTCCTACATACACAAGATCGCGGATTTTGGGGAAGAACTCGGTTTGATTGAGCTGATAGTTATTGAAGAAACTCAAGGCGCCTTTGAGAAATTTGTGGGATCCACGGAGTTTGATCAATTCATAGGAGCTTTTGGGATTTTCCTCAGATTGAGGATTGCTTACTTCTCTATGGCTGATATCCAGATCCAGACTGTGGTTTTCATAGCTGCTGGTGTGAAGCAGGCTGTAAGTATCAGAGCTGTTGGCAGTGGTCCAGCTCTCGATCCGGTAGCGGGATTCATCCTTAGTGAGGCTCAGGATTGTGCTCTGCTTTTGGCCTGTGAACCCGATGGCAGGCTTCCACTTCAGATACTGGGTATCTGGGTTGTCGCTGTATTCCATGCTATTCAATAGCCCGCTCACACTGCCCAGCAAAGCCCGGTAGCGCCAGGTTGCCTCAACATTGTGATATTGCATGGTTCCTGCCAGCTTGCCCTGTTGCTCGGAGATCGTGCTTTGCCACAAGCTTTGGGGCAAAAGGCCGTAAGCTTCGCTGCGCGAGGAGAAGCGCAGAGCCCTTTGGGAATACTGCTGATCCAGCTCCCTCAAGCGCAGCATCAGTTCCGGTTGCCAGATATTGCCCTGGAAGCCCAAAGTAAAATCCAGGGTGGATTGAGCCAGGGAATCAGCTCTGACTAAAGCGGAAAAGTCATGTTCTGGCAGGCCGTCCGAACTGAAACGATACGTATTGGCCAACCTTTGTTCAGCTACCAATCTCATGCGGTAGGGATTCCGGCTATCACGATGTTGTAAATACCAGGAAAAGATCCCGCCGCTATTGTCATCATCGTCCACATCCGAAAAGGTGTTTCGATCGTTATGGCTGTATAGGGCATCAACCCCGCTGTTCCAGGCGCCATGTTCCCAGGCCAGACCCAGCTCGATGTTGCTGCGTTTGACAGGGGGAATCAACCTTTTAAGAGGTAGATAGGCTCCATTTCCGGGGCCTACCCAGCGGAACCTGCCCAAGGAAAACTCTTGATAATCGCCATTATCCGGGCCCACATAGCTGAACACAATGTTATAGATGGCCGTGGAATCTGTGGGGGCATATTCAAAGTATTCATCGCCATCGGGCGAGATCATCAGTTTGTAGGAGCCGCTGCCTGCTTCGGTCTCGATGATGCCACTGGTAAATACTTCAGTGTCTCCGGCACTGCGCAAGCTGTCCAGATCAGTGTGACTAAAACTGTAAAGCAAGGGCTGGTCTTTGGCATCGCTTTGGTGAATGAGATGGTGGGACAGGCTGAAGTGGTCATTGATGGCGATTCTGCTGCTATTGAAGTAAGTTGATTGGCGGTAGTTTTCTTCGGAGTATTGAAAGTAGGCATTCACGATGGCGGAAGAGGTGACCAGGCTGCGAAACATGATGGAACCTTCCGCGTAATCGATGTAATAATCCGTGCCCCGCTCCAAGAGACGGCCATCCAGGTAGATCTCTTCACTGCCGGCCACCACGATGAAACTGCGTTGAAAGGCATTGGCCACCAGATAGTATGGCCCCTGTTTGCCATCGATGATGTCAATGGTGTAGCTGGCTCTTTTGCCACCCCCGGCGCTGTAAGCGGCCTGGGCTTGATGCCTGGCATGGTAGGACGCGGCAAGGCCTTCCAGCTTGGTTTTGTAGCTAAGGTAGCGGCTATTGTCAAAGCTCAAGTCCAGATCTCCCATCCCGATCTCCCAGTCTTTGGCATAGACCCGGATGAAGACCTGATCCAAGCTGGAGAGTTCCTTTGAATCTCCTTCCGGGCTGAGTTTACTCTGGGAGTCTGAGAGCTGAGCGATGATGTTCAGGTCTTTGCTAAGCTCACCGCTAAGGTTCACATATAGGGATTGCAAGAGATCGGTCTCGCCACTTTCAGAAAAGCTGAGGGCAAAGGTCTTGCTGCCATTGATCGTGAGGTTGCTGCTTCCGGTAAAGAGATTGGGCTTCGGCATTATAGTGCTGATGCTGTCCGAATAGACAAAGCTTTCATAGCGATATACAGGCTTGCTTAACTCTGGCGGAAGGATCAAATATGAGATAAACACCGAGCCGGTGGGGGGCAAGGCTGTGAAGCTGATGGTACCGGCTTTGTAGTCCATCACATAGTCTTTTTGGGGAATTAATACCAAGCTGTCGGCCATCACGCTCTCGCTATGATGAATGATGTTGGGCTGGGAGAGGGGATAGAGCTTGAGATCAGCTTCCAGTCTGAGGTTTTCTTCGATCACGAAGCCGGTGGCATGGCCAAGCAGGCAAGATGAGATGAAAAACAGTCCAAGCCAGAAGCGCAAAGGCATCAGAGCGGATGGATTACGTAAGTGACCACTCCCCAGATTACAAAGTCCATGTCTTCTTCGATGACGATGGGGGAGTATTCCTCATTTTCGGGAACCAGGTAATAGCAGCCGCCCTCGATCTTGAGGCGTTTCAAAGTGAGCTCTCCTTCCACGATGGCAATGATAATCTTGTTTGAAGTGGCTTCCACAGCCCGATCCACGATCAATAGATCTCCGGGATTGATCCCGACGTTTTTCATGGAATATCCGTCCGCGTGCATAAAGAAGGTGGAGGATGGGTGCCGGATCAGGTGTTCATTCAGATCCAGCAAACCTTCAATGTAATCCTGTGCAGGAGAAGGGAATCCGGCTGGGACAAGGGCTCCGATCAGGGGACGCTTCAGCTTTTTGAGCTCGCTATATTTGTAGATGTCCCGAATGGAGCCGTCGGTCTTGAATCGCTCGTTTTTCATAAAAAGAGGCGGACAGGATTGCTGCCCGCCTGGGAAAAATGGGGTCTCTATTTAGGCAGGCTTTTCAGGATGCCCTGAACCTGCGCGCCATAGGTGCTGTCGTTTTGAATGCGTTCCAAATCAGCCCGGGCGGAAGGATAGTTCTTTTGTTGAAGATACGCTACACCGCGTAACATCCGAGCGGCGGCATTATTGACATCAGAATTTAGCACCATCGTGCTATAGGTGATCACTTTTGCCCAGTTTTTGCTACCATTGTAATGGCTGGCGAGGGATAAAGCGGTATTGGGATCACGATCGATGGCGACGGATTTTTCCAAAAACTCAGCCATCTTGGTGGAATTGCCAAGCTGCATAAAGTTCTGCCCGATCTGCTTGTAAACCAAAGCCAGGGTCTGCTCATCAGGGTTGGTGGCCACCAATTTCTCTAAATAAGTATTGGCCTTGCCCCATTGGCTGCTGGCTCTGAAGAAATTGCCTAAGCGGGCATACATGTCGGCATCTTCACGCAAGGCCAGGGCTTTCATATAGGCTGCTTCCGCGGCGGCAAAATTGCGCTTTTCAGTATAGCGCTCTGCCAGCATCACGTAAGCTGGAGCGCTATTGGCCACATTGGCATAATCGCTGAGGGCTTCAAAGGCTCTTTCATCGTCTTGCAGATTGTTACTCAGCACATTGAATTTAAGGTTGAGGATGCGTTCATTGTCGGGCTCAGCTTTGAGGATTTCATCATAATACTCCACGGTCTTTTCATACATTCCGGCTTGCTGAGTGACGATGGCCATGTTGTTAATTGTTCCCAGGATGTCGCGATCCAGCTCTTCGCGGGTGATCCTTACCGGTTGGTGGGATTGGTAGATGGCAAGGGCACTTTGGTAGTGCTGCAAAGCTTCATTATAGAGGGTGAGCTCCATATTCTCATAGGCCAGATCAGCATGGCTTTTGGCGATATTCAGCTTCATGCTTTCGATGTTCAGGGCGATGGAATCTGCTTCGCTGGCAGTGGGAGCAGCATCTTCAAAGAGCTTTTTGGCATTTGTAAAAGCCAGGATCGCCGCGTCATACATTTGGTCTTCATAATAGTCGGCACCTTCAGCAGCGGCCAAAAGCGCAAGCTCCAAGGGTTGAGGCTCCGGTTCAGGTTCCTCAATCATTACCTGTTTGTTTGAGGAACAAGCACTGATGGCTATCAAAACCAAGAGCGCCACGAGAGCAAGATATCTTTGTTTCAGCATTAAATCCTCCATGTTTCATTCTGTTTACACGCTTGCTGGAGCCGCAATTCTGTCAACTGAAAAAAGGCTGTAGGGCCGATTAGGAAAGTTTTTTGTGTCGAAGAGTGTACAATTGACAACATGATGCATATAGCTGCTATGCAGCAATATAGATATACTCAATGCCCTCTTAGACGCGATATCAACTCAAAAAAGATCGAAAAATCGTGTTTTTTTGGTTGACAGAATATCTGAGTACGCAATTTAATAACACCAGAATATCTCTAGCGCCCATCAAAACTACATTAGGAGGTAAAATGAGCAGAGATGAATTAGTCAAAAAGATCGCGTCCGACGCCGGCGTTTCCCAAAAGGTTGCCGGTCTTGCACTCGCTTCCGTACTGGAAGGCATCACCCAGACCCTGAAAGGGGGCGGGAAGGTCTCTCTGGTAGGTTTTGGTTCCTTTAGCGTTGCCGCTCGTAAAGCTCGCAAAGGCATCAATCCTAAAACCAAAGCTCCTTTGAAAATCCCGGCACGCAAAGTTCCCGTTTTCAAAGCAGGCAAAAAACTCAAAGACGCTGTCAAGAAATAAGCTGATTATTTTTTTTGACATCCTGATGGGCAGAGCTTCGGCTCTGCCTTTCATTTTGTGCTTTTTTCTCTAAAGGAAAAGAAATTCCTTTACAAGTTTCCAGCACTTGGCAAAATTGGAATTGATGCTTCTGAACACTTTTGTATTAGCTTTGCTTTGATATACGAGTTCCGGCTTTATACTCCGGAACACCATACCATACAAAAACATACAAAGACACTGAGGAGTCACAGCGATGAAACAAACTATGCTCTTTATCGCGCTTCTGATCATGGTATTAGGAGCTTTCTCAAGCCTGAATGCCCAGGTGCTTATCACCGTGGGCGATGGCACAGCCACAAACACTACCACCGGGAATCCCACCCCTTATGGTACGTATTACAAAAACTTCCGCCAACAATATCTCATTATGGCTTCAGAACTGGAAGACCTCGGAGGTGGAGGCGGCCCCATCAACTCCCTGGCCTTTAACGTAGATAACGTAAACAACTGTTCTCCCATGCCAAACTTTACCATTCGCATGAAGCACACTAGCCAGACTGTGCTTTCCACGACCTTTGAAGTGGGAGATTACACGCCGGTTTTCGTGCAAAATGACTTCCTGCCAGTAACAGGCTGGAACACTCACACTTTTACTACTCCCTGGGTGTGGGACGGCAGCTCAAACATTTTGGTAGATATCATTACCACTCTCATCCCCGGAGCATACACCCAAAACGCATCAGTGTTCTTTACGCCGACTACCGCAAACACCTGTCTGCGCTATCAAAGCGACAGCGTGGATGCCGCAACTGCTACGACCGGTACCCTAAGTGTTAATCGCGCCAATATCCGCTTCAATATGGCGGCTTTGGTTACCACCGATCCTCCCAATCCGGCGCAGATAGTATCTCCCACAAACGCGGCAACGCTTGTAAGCCCATACGCGTCGCTCAATTGGCGATCCGGCGGTGGAGTGCCGACCGGTTACCGACTATCTTTTGGTACCAATAACCCCCCTACCAATATCGTGAATAACGTGGATATGCTGGCTGCTACCAGCTATACACCAAACCCCGAGCTAAACTATGATACTACATATTACTGGCAGATTGTGCCCTACAACGCCAATGGCAGTGCCACAAACTGTCCGGTATGGAGCTTTACTACTCATGGCGATGCCTCTGTAGATACCCTGCCTTACGCGCAGAATTGGGACGCGATCACCGCTCCTGATATGCCCTTCGATTGGACTGCGATAGTAAACAGCTCTGCTACTGCGGCCTATGTGCGAACAAATACCACTACCCCATACAGCGCTCCCAACTGTATTCAAATGACAAACTCCACCGATGCCAACGCGCAATTGTTACTAGTGTCACCCGAAATCGCGCAGACCATCCCCATGAACAGCGTGCGGGTCAAAGCCTGGGTGCGTTCCATCAGTGCTGTTTATACCCTGGATGTGGGTGTGCTAACCAATCCCATGGACCCAGCCACTTTCGAGCTGGTGCAGACCTTGACCTTCACCGGCACAACCTGGGCTGAACACACAATTCCTCTTAGCAGTTATACCGGAACCGGCAGATTTATTGCCTTCCGTCATGGCTTGGGTGGAACCTCGCGCACGATCTATATTGATGACATCACGTTTGAAGCGATTGCCCCCAATGATCTGGCTGCGGTTTCCATAACCGGAAACACCACACCCAGTGTGGGCACTCCTGCCAATTACACAGTTAATGTGTTCAATAATGGTACCGCTACCCAGAATACCTATTCGGTGAAACTATTGACCGCTGCCGGAGTAGAGCTTGCCTCTGTGGCCGGACCATCCATCGCAGCCGGAATCAGCATCCCCGTGCAGGTCCCATGGACTCCCACCACGGAAGGCCCGATGGTGATCAAAGGCAAGGTGGTATTAGCGGGAGATGTGAATCCCCTGAATGATGAAACCCCCATGATCAACATCTCTGTGCAGCCCGAAGGGGTAAACTCTGTTACTGTGGGTGAGGGCGATCAGTTGCAAGGCGTGCCTTGGGAATTCTTCTATAAGAGTTCACTATTCCAGACCTTATACTACTCTACAGAGTTAGGCATGTTTGGCAACATCACTGCCATAAGTTTCTACAACAACTTCACTACCAATCTGCCTGACATGCCGGTTAAACTCTGGCTGGGCACTACGATGTCAGAAGATCTGTCTGCCGGATGGATTGATCCCACTACGCTTACCCTGGTCTATGATGGCAATCTGGACTTCCCCAGTGGAGCCAATACCATCACAGTGCCGCTGCAAGTGCCTTTCAATTATGCCGGGGGCAACCTGGTGCTCTATGCCAAGCGTCCGCTGGATACTGTGTATTACAGTTCTTCAGACGACTTCCTGGCGCAGACTGTAGGCACGAACCGTGCCCGCAAACTGCAGAGCGACACCATTGATTATAATCCCATGGCACCGGAAGCGGCAGGAACGCTCTCAGGGACATTCCCGAAAGCTACCTTTATTATGACACCGCTCAGCCCCAATCCCATGTTTATCGTAAATCCGCCTGAAAAGAACTTCGGCACTGTGCTTTTGGGGCAAAGCGCGCAGCAGACCTTCCACATCGCCAATGCCGGTGGCGGGACTTTGAGCGTGAATAGCATCTCCATCAGCGGAAACGCGTCTTTTACCCTTTCTAACCTCCCCACTTTGCCACAATCTCTGGTAACCGGACAGACCGCAACCTTTACCGTGACCTACGCGCCACAAAATGCCGGAGTTCATAACGCGGTCGTCACCATCGTGGATGACATCACCCGTCAAACCCATACTGTTCAGTTGAGCGGAACCGGTTTGGATGCTACAGTTTACGCGCTGCCTTTGAATGAGAACTGGGATGGTGTGCCCACTCCCGGTTTCCCGTTGGGTTGGTCTTCGATCCTGAACAGCACTTCCACCACCTCATACTTGCGCACTAGCACTACTTCTCCCTATAGCGCTCCGAATTGTGTGCAGTTCTCGAACTCTGCCGACGCGAATGCTGAATTGATCCTGATATCTCCATTGATTGATGACGACATCGATATAACTTCAATCAGGGTCAAGCTGATGGCCAAAGGCGGGACAAACTTTGAACTGCAGATCGGAACCATCGTGAATGTGACCGATCCCACAACCTTTGAATTAGCCGAAACCCTGCCTGTGATTGCGAACTGGAATGAATATGTAGTCAGCCTCACCTCTCACACAGGCACAGGAAGATACATTGCCATTCGTCATGGTCTGGGGGGGACATCACGCACAATCTATATTGATAACCTAACTTTAGAAGAGATCGCCCCCAATGATCTTGCCGCGTTATCCATCATCGGTAACCCTACCCCCAGTGTAGGAGTGAATACAAACTACGCGGTTACTGTATATAATAATGGCACGGCTGCTCAAAGTAACTACCAGATTCAGATCGTAAATGCTGCCGGCCAGGTCTTGGCCAGCACTCCCGGCACTCTGATAGAACCAGGAGAGTCACTTAGCACCAGCCTGACGATCGCTCCAGCCGCTGAAGGTCCGCTGAGCATCTATGGCAAGGTGGTATTGGCCGGCGATGTGAATAGTGTAAATGACGTTTCTCCGCCTCTAAACCTGGTGGTAATGCCTGCGGATATAGTGATGATCACGATCGGTGATGGTAACATCAACCAGGGTGTGCCTTTCGAATTCTATAACCGTAATAGCATCTTCGAGACTATCTATCTGCAATCCGAACTCAATGTTTATGGCACGATCACAAATCTGACTTTCTACAACAACTTTGTGACCAACCTTCAGGATAAACCGATCAAGATCTGGCTGGGCAGTACCGCATTGGAGAATCTCTCCGGCGGATGGATTCTTCCCAGTGAAATGACCCTTGTCTATGACGGCACGATGGATTTCCCCAATGGTCAAAATGTGATCTCAATACCCCTGCAGACTCCATTCGCATATCTCACCGGAAACCTGGTGATGATGGCTCATCGTCCCATGGATACCAGTTACTTCAATACCGCGGACGATTTCCGGGCGCAAACGATAGGGACAAATCGTGCCCGCAAGTTGGTAAGCGATAGCATCGAGTATGATCCGACTGCTCCCTCAGCAGCAGGGACACTATCAGGAACCTTCCCCAGGACTTCCATCGGATTCAATCTTGATGGGATGGGCTCCCTCAGTGGAGTGGTAAACTCGTCCGGTAGCCCTGTAGCCGGTGTAAACATCATGGTGAATGCCACACCGATGAGCACAACTACTTCAGCCAGTGGCCAATACAGCTTCCCCTACCTGCTGGAAGGAAACTATACTCTCACAGCCCAAAAAGTTGGTTATGAAACCCAAACTCTGCCTTTCACCATTGTTGATGGGCAAAACACTGTACTGAACATCAATCTCGTAGCATCCAGCACTGTTTCGGTATCAGGTACCGTTGTTGGTAGCGATAACCCCACAGCCGGGCTGGATGAAGCAACGGTCAGCCTTAGCGGTGTTCTGAACTACAGCGGCACCACCAATGCCATGGGTCAATTCACAATTCCCAACGTGCTCTCCGGAAATACCTATAACTACACGATTATGCGTGCCGGATATCAAAACCTGACCGGCACCATCACCATCGCTTCCAGCAACTATGATATGGGCACAATTACTCTAAACGAACTGACGCTTCCGCCTGTATCTGTAACCGCTACCCTGAATGCCGCTGAAACCATCGTGAACCTGACCTGGCGTGCTCCCGGTCAACCCGGTAGCGGGATGTTCTTCGATTTTGAAGCAAATGTGGACGGTGGTTGGGAACCCAGCTCTACCTGGACTGATCCTCTTGGTGACTGGGAATACACTGCTGACTATGATGTGACAGAATGGAACCCGGTATATACCGGAACCAATGTTGTTCCTCCTCCCACGGCCTATTCCGGAACCGGTATGTGGGGCACCAAGATCAATACCAACCATACCAATTCCGGTGGCTTCAATTATCTGACCAAAACCTTCAATTTCAGCGGTCTTAGCAACGCGCACATGCGTTTTTATAGCTGGGAAAACCTCTTTGGTAACTTCGACTACGCGCAGGTGAGCGTAAATGGCACTGTGGTTTGGGGTCCTTCCTGGGACTATACAGGCACTGTGTGGCAGGAACGCGTCATCGATCTTTCCGCATTCGATGGCATGCCTGAAGTGCAGATCAGATTTGAGATGTGGGCTACTACCACCGTGAACTATGCCGGTTGGTATATTGATGATGTGGAAATCGCTTCTGGAGATTTCTTCGTGCGCACCAGTCCTTCTCCTCAGATGCCCCTTGCTCTTAGAGGACTCAGCGAAACTGAAGCTGCCGCAATGGTCGAGAGCCTGACCCCTGTCCGTTCCACAACCCAGAGACTGGCTTTGAACACTCCTGCTCCCTCGACTCGCATACCTGTGGGCTATCATGTGTACAAGCTGATGCAGGGTCAGGAACAGCAGGAAAACCTCTGGACGCAGCTCACCACCGCTGCTATCACCGATACTGCCTATGCCGCTATCGGTTGGCAGGCTTTGGCCAATGGCGAGCATAAATGGGCAGTGAAGACTGTCTATACCGGTGGCGTGCTCTCCAACCCAGCATTCTCAAACATGCTGCGCAAATGGCCAAATGACCTTTCCGCGCTTACCATCAGCGGGAATACAACGCCCACCGTTTCGGCTCCTTCGACCTATGTTGTGCGGATCAAAAATACCGGTACTTCAGCTCAATCTGCCGGATCTTACACAGTGAAGATCTTCAGCGGAACCAACGAACTGGCTTCAGTAGCAGGCCCCGCCATCGCAGTCAACCAGGAGCTGGATGTATCCGTAGTCTGGACACCCACCACTGCGGGCACCATTCAGATTTTTGGCAAAGTGGTGCTTCCCGGAGACCTGACTCCTGCCAACGACAGCACCAATCCCATGAACGTGTTGGTGATGCCGGCCGGTCAGTTCGGTTACACAGTGGGTGAAGGCGATCAGCTGGCCAGGGTTCCTCTGGATATGTTCTATAAAGCCAGCCTTTTCCAATCGCTGTATTACCCCGCGGAACTCGGTAACTTCATGGGCTTCCTGCAAGGGATTCAGTTCTACAACAACTTCGTGACCAATCTGCCTAATATGCCTACCAAGGTCTATATCGGCACCACCACTTTGGATGATCTGAGTGCAGATTGGATTCCCATGGATGATAGCTTCACTCTGGTCTTCGATGGCACAATCGATTATCCATCCGGTGAAAACGTGATCACCATTCCCTTCAATGAACCCTTTATGTACCTGAATGGAGAGAACCTGGTGGTAACCGTGTTGCGTCCGATGGATACCGTCTATTACAACACCAACGACCGCTTTGAAGCGCAAACCATTGGCACAAACCGCGCTCGCAAAGCCTTCAGCGATACCATCACCTACGATCCTGCAGTGCCGCCTGCTCCCACCACCACACAGCTCTCAGGCCAATTCCCCAAGACCACATTCCTGGGTATCCCAGGTGGCGTGGGTCATTTGGCAGGACAGGTAACAAATACTTCCTCGCAACCCCTGCAAGGCGTGTTAGTCAGTTTGCAGGACACCGGTTATCAGGGGACTACCGCGGACAACGGACAGTTCCTGATCGAGTACATCCTGCCCGGCACCTATACCGCTAGCTTTAGCAGATATGGATACATTACCACTACCCAACAGGTGACAATCGTGGAAGATGAAACCACATACTCCTTCATCACCCTGCAAGCCATGCCTCAGGTCACAGTTTCAGGAACCATCCTGGCTTCTGACACCGGATCACCCCTGGCAGGAGCAGCCATCTATCTGCAAGGCTATGCGGATTATACCGCGAATACCAATGCCGGCGGTGTCTTCAGTATCCCCAATGTCTATGCAAATCAAAGCTATGAATACAACATCATGGCTCCGGGATACACTTCTCAATCCGGAACCATCAACGTCGCTAGTACGAACTACAGTATGGGTTCGATCACGCTCAGTGAGATCGCCTATGCCCCGCATAGTGTAGTCGCCGAACTCAATGATACCTACACCGGCGTAAACCTAAGCTGGCAAGTGCCTGATCCCACCGCGATCGAGATCACGGAAAGCTTTGAAGACGAAGCCTTCCCGCCTGCGGATTGGGGACAGATCATCACCAATAACGGCCCTGCCAATACTAATGGTGTATATCCCACCTTCTCCCGCTTGGGTACCATTCCGAATACTCCCAACAACGTGGTGCCTTCGCATGGCGCATATCAAGCCGGATTGTGGTGGAGCTACGAGCATCAGGATGAATGGCTGATGACTCCGTCCTTCAATTGCCCGCCGGATGCGTATATGACCTTTGATAGCTACGTGTTCCTTGGCTCTACCAATAACGACCACTACTATGTAAAAGCCTCCACCGATGCCGGAAACACCTGGACTGTGCTCTGGGATGCCAGCGCGCAGACCGGTGGCTGGAATTACTATAGCTCGCCATTTACAGTGGATCTCAGTGCATACGGTGGCTTGGGTCTTATCCTGGCCTTCAACGCAGTGGATCCGCCTTCAAACGATGGCCTCTGGTACACCTGGTTCATCGACAACATCTACATCGGTAATGCCGTGACTGCTGTTAGCTTCGATGCTCCCAGTCCCATCATGCGCAGGACAAATGTGGAAATGGCTAATGTGGAAATGGCTTCCAGCCGTTTAAAGCGTCAGGATGAAGCTTCTACCATTGCCCGCGATGGATATGTCCCCAGATCTGACCAGCCTGCTCTTAGTACCGGCATCAGAACCAGAGCAGATAACAGAGTGCTCACCGGTTACGAAGTATATCGCCTCATCTCAGGTCAGGAAAACAATGAAAGCACCTGGGTGCAGCTCACCGCTGAACAGATCAGCACTACCAACTACGAAGATGAAGGGTGGGATGGCCTGCCCAACGGAACCTACCGCTGGGGTATCAAAGCCATCTACACAGCGGGCGTTGCCAGCGGTGCCGCTTTCTCCAATCCATTGGTGAAGGAAAACCAATTTGGCACCATCGTGGGCTTCGTGCGCAGAAGCAACAACCAGGGCATTGCCGGAGCAACGGTAACAGCCGGAACCTATAGCGCCACAACCAACTCTGCCGGTGCTTATTCACTGGTTCTGCCCGTGGGTGTTTACGACGTGACCGCCACTGCCACCGGCTTTAATCCCAGAACTTACGAAGGAATCGTGGTAGCTCCAAATCAGAATACCACGCTCAATATCGTCCTCACTTCCGTATCCAATGAAGACGAGCTGAGCCCGGTTACCGCTACTGCTCTCAAAGGCAATATGCCCAATCCCTTCAATCCTGAAACCACCATCCGCTTCGATATCCTGGAGCCCTGCACTGTGACGATCGAAGTCTATAATGTCAAAGGTCAAAAAGTGAGAACTCTGCTCTCAGAGCCCAAAGCCAATGGCCGTCACAGCGTTGTCTTCAACGCGCGTGATGATCAGGGCAATATGCTCTCCAGCGGAGTGTATTTCTATCGCTTCAAAGCCGGCAGCTACACTTCTACCCGCAAGATGTTGCTGATGGAATAAACGGTTAAGCGTTACGCGTTATGCGTTATGCATTAACCGTCATGAGTGACTTGTCTCAAAGGGCTGCTTCGTGCAGCCCTTTTTCTTCATAGCGGAGCAATCGCCTCCCTCGGAGTTGAAAGCGCTATCCCAATTCATTGAAGCCAAGCCAACTACGCTCATCTCTTGAGTCCCGCATCGAAGCGGGGGATTTCATGCGCTTTCGACTTCGAGCAGCGAGAACGCTAACGTGGAAACGTCATCTTGACGTTTGATAGTAGAAGCGTCATCTTGACGCTTGTATGCTTCAGGATGAAGCATCTACAATCCCTAATCTCGCTGCTCGAAGTCCATGCTGCCCCAAGTTCTCGAGCTTGCTATAGTTTATCGTATCCTCCAAGTTTTGATGGCATACAGGCCGGCATTAGCGGCATGAACTTAACTGAAAGCCAGCTTTCGCTACCGACCATGAAAGCGGAGGGATAGGATTGCATACGTCTCGTCTGCACAAGCGACGGAGTCGCTTACTTTTTTGCGGAACTCCGTTCCGTTTCGACACGGGGACGTGTCGAATCCTATGGCTTTCATGTAAACCCCGAGGGATGCGCCTTTCACCTTCAACTCCATCCCTACTTAGATACGGTCATGATACGGTCATGATGCCGTGATTTTCATGACCGTATCATGACCGTATCATGAGCGTATCTGGGTAGGCAGGGATTAGGTGTGAGTTTAGTCCCTGATAATAGTTTCTCACCCAGGCCGAGGCAGATTGGAAGGCAGTTTCAGGGCTTTCCCCCTGCGCCAGATAACACATAAACGCTGTGGCCAGAGCGCAGCCTGTGCCATGAGTATAGCTCCAGTTTTGCTTTATAGAACTGAATCGGCTCACGCTATGGGGACTCACCAGGGCTTCCTGTAGGGTAGTTCCCTTGGCATGACCGCCTTTGACCAGGATTGTGGTTCCGTGAGCTTCGCAATAGGCCTGAGCTGCTTGAATAGCCTCATCAATCGTGCCGATCCGGCTTTGGGTCAGCAGTTCCAATTCCGGTAAGTTGGGGCAGACAAAATCCGCACGAGCAGCCAGGGCACGGAGCAAGGGCAATCCCTCATCATCCACGAATTTGAGTCCCCTGCTGGCTTTGATCACCGGATCCAGGATCACAGGGAATTGTTGCTCGTGGGAGAGCCCATCTAAAAGCAATTGCATTTGCACAGAGTTTCCCAACGCGCCTATCTTCAGATACTTCAGGGATGGATTTTCCAAGAGTTCTTCCAAGCCCGCTTGAAACACCATGAGATCAACAGGGTAGATGGCTTTGAGGCCATCACTATCCTGCAAACTGAGCGCCGCGACGCAGGTCTGAAGCTGAAATCCCATAAAAGCGGCGACGCGGATATCCTGATTGATACCCGCGCCACCGCTGCTGTCCATGCTACCGATGACGGCCAGAAAGGGTTCAGCCAAGTTCATTTTCCTTATCGGTCTTGATGGCACAGAGATTGCCGCACATGCTACAGCGGTCATTCATCATGCTGGATGTCTCAGATTTGCGCTTTTGCGCCAGTTCAGGATCCACGCTCAGGCGGAAGATCGTTTGCCAATCCATGTTTCTGCGCGCGCTTGCGATGGCATCGTCGATCTCTTGCGCCTGAGGATAGCCCTTGGCGATGTCAGCGATATGGGCGGCTATGCGCGAAGCGATGATGCCTTGTTTCACATCGTTCAGATCCGGTAAACAAAGGTGCTCCGCGGGAGTGAGATAACAGAGGAAATCTGCTCCGGCAGAGGCTGCGAGCGCGCCACCGATAGCGCCACTGATGTGATCATAACCACTGGCAAAATCCGTGGGCAAAGGCCCTAAGACGTAAAAAGGAGCATTGTCGCACAGCCGCTTTTCCAGCTGCACATTGGCCACGATGTTCTGATATGGCACGTGGCCCGGGCCTTCCACCATCACCTGCACTCCGCGAGCGCGAGCGCGTTTGACCAATTCGCCCAGAACGATGAGTTCCGAAACCTGCGTAGCATCAGTGGCATCACGTATGGCACCGGGACGGAAACCATCACCCAAGCTGAGCGTTACGTCATGTTTGTAGCAGGTGTCTAACAATCTGTCATAGTCCTGATAGAGTGGGTTTTCTTGCCCTGTGAAGAGCATCCAGCGTTTGAGCAGCGAACCGCCACGACTCACGATGCCCACAAGGCGATCTTTCATGTCGTGAGCCTGAACGCTCCACTGTGTGATTCCGGCGTGCACGGTCATAAAGTCCACTCCCTGTTCAGCTTGGGCTTCGATCTCGGTGAAGAGCATCTCAGGCTCGAAACTGCGGATGTCCTTGCCCTGTCTGTCCAGCTCAGCCGCAACGGCGTAGATGGGCACCGTGCCCAGGATCAGAGCGCTATCATCCAGCATAATCCGTCGGATTTCTTTCAGGTCTCCGGCCGTGGAGAGATCCATCACTGCGTGCGCTCCGAATTTCGTGCATAAAGCCAATTTCTCAAGTTCTTTCGCAAGATCACACTCGATGTCAGAAGTGCCGATATTGGCGTTGATCTTGGTGCTCATCCTCGTGCCGATACCGATGGCTTTAGCTGAGCGATTTTTGTTGTGAGGGATCACTACTTCGCCCTTTGCGACAAGGCGGATAAGCTCTTGCGCGTCAAGATGTTCATCTTTGGCGACGGCTTCCATTTGGGGAGTAAGCAGGGCTTCTTTGGCGTGTGCTAATTGAGTCATGATATTGCCTCCTGTAAGGCTGATTTGATGTTATGGATTTTGTGGCTTAACTCGCTGCTGCTGACGGCTGCTCCAAAGTAGCGGATCATGCAGATGTTGCGGGCACCATTGCTGAGGATTTCGGAGAGATTATGCCTGAAGATGCCGCCAATGGCGACTATGGGGATGATGGCGGATGGCATCAGTTGCTTTAGGAGCGCAGTGCCCAAAGGCGGATCGGGGATAGCCTTGGCCACGGTGGGGTAGATGGGGCCAAAGCTCATGTAATCAGGTCTGTAGCCCTCAGCTTCTGCTTTGCATTGCCGGATCATCGATTGTGCTTCAGTCATGCTGTGGGTGGAAACTCCCAATATCTTGCCTTTGGGAAGAAGGTGGCGCGCATCCTGCCAGGCGATGTCTTCCGGACCCAAGTGCAGACCGTCAGCATCGCAAAGCGCAGCGATATCAGGCCGGTCGTTGATGATGAAACGAGTCTTGCTGCCTTTTGTGATTTGCGCCAGGTCGCGAGCAAGCTCCAAAAGCTTGGGATCACAGAGGTTTTTTTCGCGCAGCTGAAGCATGGGCACTTCTTCCTGCACGCAAGTTTCGGTGAAAGCGTGATAACCCAAAGTGGGAGCGGTCATTACGATGTATAGGCCAAAATCCTTCATTGCGCTTTGCCCAGAGCTTGCGCGATGAGATTGGCTGCCTTGACTCCGGAGAGCAACATACCGCCAAAGATCGGGCCCATGCGGTTGCTGCCGCTCACGCCACAGGCTGCCATGCCAGATACATAGAGACCGGGATAGACCTGGGAAGTGTAATCCACGCAGGCTATTTCACCCGCTTCGGCATTCATCGAGCGTTCGCCTATCATCTTGCCTGAAGGTAGATTGAGCTTTACGCCGTTTTTAGCGGTGAGCACATTGATCACTTCGCAGGGATGACCGGTAGCGTCCAGCACATAGCGGGAAGTGAAGGAGAGCGGATCCACATGCATATCCAGACGCTTCACGGGTGTCCAATTGGCCACCACGCCACAGACGGAGTCGTCTTTCACCAATACATCTTCCATGGCAATGCCGGTGAAGATGGCAGCGCCATTGTGGGCAGCGTGATAGATGAGCGCTGCAGTGGCTTCAGCGGCATCAACGGTGTATAGTCCATCTCCAGATTCCTGATAACGGATACTGTATTTATCCAGGATGTGGATGGCCTGCGCTTGAATGACGATGGTATTGAAGAGCATGGCTCCGCCCCACATCCCGCCTCCGGGAGCGAGTTTGCTTTCGATGAGTGTGGTTTTGATCTTTCGGGCTGAGAGCTCTGCCGCGCAAAGCAAACCGGATGGACCGGCTCCGACGATGATGACTTCGCTGTCTAAGTGATTGTGAAGCTTGGCAAACCAGGCTTCGGTGATGGCTTTGGAGATTTGTAGCTCCATGGTCTTCCCCTTTTTCTCGGTTATTTCAGGGGTTTTCTTAAGAGCACAATCCCTCTGTGAGGGCAGCAAGTGGAGTTTGGTTACTTCCTTGCGCCGGTATTATCCGGATCAGGTTCAAAGGGTATGATCTCAGCCGAAGTCAATGCTTCAGCACCCCTGTATGCTTGCCAGTAAAATCAGGACGCGAAATCTGTCAACCGGATTGTGAGGTCTGAGGTCTGAGGTCTGAGGTCTGAGGTCTGAGGGATGAGGTGTTAGGTGTGATTGAGTGGTGGCTGCCTAATCACGCAAACAGGAGGAGTTTGAGTGCGTGTCGGCATGGATACCGCTACTCTAAGTATCGCCAAAACAACCACATAGCCATATATCGATAAAATCAGAGTAGATTTCTCTTGACAGAATTACCCGATACGAAAATATCGACACCAGATACTCAGATTGCCCAAACAAGGAGATCCAATGCAAGCTATACCGTTACTCACGCTCAAGCGTTTGCCCCAATACCTGGAAGCCTTGTACCGCTTCAAGAAGGCCGGTCTCAAGATGGTTTCTGCCACCAAGATTGCCGTCTTCACCGATGTGCACATGACCCAGGTGCGCAAAGACCTTGCTTTCACCGGTGTGGTGGGCGTTCCCAAGATTGGGCACAAGATCGATACCCTGATCCAGGCGATCGAAGAATGCCTGAATTGGAACGACATTTCTTCCTGCTTTTTGGTAGGCGTGGGGCATTTGGGCAAAGCTCTGATGGGTTATTCTGAGCTCAGCAAAAAGGGGCTGCGCATCATCGCGGCCTTCGATAGCAATCCTGATCTGGCTGGGACTTATTATCAGGGCATCTTGATCCACTCCATGGATAAGTTTGAAAACCTGCTTTCCCGCTTGCATGTGCACATTGGAATCCTCACTGTGCCTGCTGAAGCAGCGCAGGGCATTGCCGATAAGATGGTAGCCAATGGCATCATCGCGATCTGGAATTTCACCCCCGTGCGCTTGAATCTTCCGGAGCATATTATCGTGGAAAACATCGACATGAGTTCATCTCTGGCTGTATTATCGAGGCGCGTAGCCGAGCGTTTGCACTACCAGAACAGCTAAGTTATCATCCCCACAATCCGACCTAAAGAAAGTGCGTCAAAACCACTGATTCCCGAAATACATAAAAAAAACATATACAGGAGTAACAATGAGTTCAGATTACTCAGCAGCCCACAGCTTCAACAAGGTAATGGAGATTTTGGATCGCTTTGACCGCAGCGAGACCAAGATAATCCCCATTTTGCAAGCAGTTCAGGAAGAATATCGCTATCTTCCTCAGGAAGTGCTCACTTTTATCGCCACCTCGCTGGGTGTATCACCGGCCAGGCTCTATGGCGTAGCAACCTTTTACAGCCACTTTTCGCTGGAACCAAAGGGTAAACACATCCTCAAAATGTGTGATGGCACCGCTTGCCACGTGCGCGGTTCATCAGCCGTAATCGATGCCATTCGTGAGCGCTTGCATCTTACAGCCAAGAAGATCACCACTGATGACATGATGTACACCTTTGAGACGGTATCCTGCCTGGGCGCGTGCGGTCTGGCTCCCGTTCTGGTGGTGGATGACGAAGTCTATGGCCAGGTGAAGCCGGAGCAAGCTCTTGCCATCATCGACAAAATTGACGCAGAGGAGAAAGGAAATGCCTAAGCTGGAACAAATTCGCGAAAACTACAACGCTGCTCGTGCCCTGTGCGAGAAGAGAATCGTGGTCTGCGCCGGAACCGGCTGCATCGCCAACGGTTCCATGAAAGTCTTTGACGCGCTGAAAAACGCCATCGCCCTCAGTGGTCTGGAAGTGACCGTTTCGCTGAAAAGCGACGATCCCAAAGAACACAAGCATCACGATGTATATATGGTGGGTAGCGGCTGTCAGGGCTTTTGCCAGGTAGGCCCGCTCGTGACCATCGAGCCCAATGGCATCATGTATGGCCATGTGAAACCGGAAGATGCCGAAGAGATCGTGGCCAAAAGCATTGTGAAAGATGAAGTCATCGAACGCTTGCTCTATCATGATCCCGCCACCGGAACTGCATACAAGGGCGTGGGGGAGATCCCCTTTTACACCAAACAGCAGCGCACCGGCCTCAAGGATTGCGGAAACGTGGATCCCGAAAACATCAGTGAATACATCGCGCATGGCGGATACTTTGCCGCTCGTGACGCATATAGCAGATACAGCGCGGAAGAGCTGTGCAAGATATATCAGGAAAGCGGTTTACGGGGTCGTGGGGGTGGCGGATTTTCCACCGGTTTGAAATGGAACTTTGCCCGCGTAGAAGATAACGCCAAGAAATATGTAGTCTGCAATGGAGACGAGGGTGACCCCGGCGCATTCATGGATCGCAGCATCCTGGAAGGCAATCCCCACAGCGTGATCGAAGGCATGTTGATCGCTGCCCGTGCCATTGGAGCGGATGAAGGCTATGTGTATGTGCGCATGGAATATCCGCTGGCTTGTTCTCGCATTCGTGAAGCGATCCAGACTGCTGAAGCATACGGCATCCTGGGCGACCATATCTTTGGCACCGACTTCAGCTTCCGCATCAACGTGATGGAAGGTGCGGGTGCCTTTGTTTGCGGTGAAGAGACTGCATTATTGGCCTCGATCGAAGGCAAACGCGGCATGCCCAACCCCAAGCCGCCCTTCCCTGCTCAAAAAGGACTCTTTGGCAAGCCCACAGTGATCAACAACGTGGAAACCCTGGCTTTGGTGCCCATCGTTTTGCAACAAGGCGCGGAAAACTACCGTAAAGTGGGAACGGCCAAATCCCCCGGTACCAAGACTTTTGCCTTGACCGGCCACGTGGCCAATACCGGTCTGATCGAAGTGCCCTTTGGCACCACCATCCGTGAAATCGTCTTTGAGATCGGTGGCGGGGTATTGGACAAAGACGGCAAGATCAATAACGATGCCTTCAAGGCCGTGCAGATCGGAGGCCCCAGCGGTGGCTGCCTTACCCGTGAACACCTTGATCTCCCGCTGGATTTTGATTCTCTGGGCTCGATCGGTGCCATGGTTGGCTCCGGTGGTATGGTGGTGATGAACGACAGCACCTGCATGGTGGAGACTGCCCGATACTTCATGACTTTCACCCAGCACGAATCCTGTGGAAAGTGCGTACCCTGCCGTGAAGGGACGCGTCAGATGCTGGAAATGCTGGAAGATATCACCAATGGCGAAGGCACCGAAGAGACCTTGGAGCTTTTAGCCGAAGCCGGCGAAGCGGTGAAGCTCACCTCGCTCTGTGGCCTGGGTAAATCCGCGCCCAGCCCTGTGCTCTCCACTCTACGTTATTTCCGTGAAGAGTATGAAGCTCACGTGAAGGCCAAGTATTGCCCCACCAAGACCTGTAAGGCCTTGAGCCCGATCGCGATTGATCCCGCTCTCTGCCGTGGTTGCACGCTCTGCAAACGCGTCTGCCCGGTGGGTGCCATCAGTGGTGAAGTCAAACAAGCTCATGTGATCGATCCCATGCTCTGCATCAAGTGCGGCGCTTGCATCACTACCTGCAAATTCAAAGCTATCAGCTAAGGGGAACACAAAAAATGGAAAAATACATCTATATAAACGACCGTCCGATCCTGTGGGAAGGCGAGACCAATATCCTCGCTCTGGCCCGCAAAGCTCATATCGAGATTCCCACCTTTTGCTATCACAGCGAGCTCAGCGTCTATGGCGCTTGCCGTCTCTGCATGGTGGAAGTGGAAGGCAGAGGTTTGGTAACTTCATGTTCCACAGAACCTTTTGAAGGAATGCGGATCAAGACCCACACCAGCCAGATCCTCAAACTGCGCAAGACCATCGTGGAAATGCTCCTGGCCAATCACGATCAGGAATGCACCAAATGCCGCCGTGCCACAGATTGCAAGCTGCGTGATATCTCAAACCGCCTTAGCATCGACAAAGTGCGTTTTCGCAGAACGCGGGAGATGAAGCCGAAGGATCTGGGCAGTGAATGCCTGGTGCGCGACCCCAATAAATGCGTGCTCTGCGGTGATTGCGTGCGCTTTTGTGACGAAGTGCAAGGCATTGGCGCGATTGATTTTGCCGCTCGTGGCCAGAACGTGAACGTCTCCGCTGCTTATGGCAAGAGCCTGGCGCAGGTGGATTGCGTCAATTGCGGTCAATGCGCGGCTGTCTGTCCCACGGGTGCCATCGTGGTCAAGAGCCACATCCCTCAAGCCTGGGAAGCCATCCACAATCCGCAAAAGACCGTTGTGGCTCAGATCGCCCCCGCTGTTCGCGTTGCCCTGGGCGAGATGTTCAATCTCCCCGCCAATGATCTCACCACCGGCAAAATGGTCGCCGCCCTGCGCATGATCGGCTTTGATCAAGTCTATGACACCGCCTTTGCCGCAGACCTCACCGTGGTGGAAGAAGCCAATGAGTTTATCGCTCGCAAAAGCCGTGGCGAAAAGCTGCCCATCTTCACATCCTGCTGCCCCGCCTGGGTCAAATACGCGGAGCAGAGCTACCCCAAGCTTTTAGGCAATCTTTCCAGTTGCCGCTCTCCGCAACAGATGTTTGGAGCGATCGCCAAAGAGCGTTTGCCTCAGACCCTGAAAGTGGACAAAAAAGACCTTGTGGTAGTATCCATCATGCCTTGCACGGCCAAGAAGTATGAATGCAAACGCCCTGAGTTCACCCATGAGGGCACTCCCGATGTGGACATCGTGCTCACCACTCAGGAAATCGGCCGCATGATCAAGGAAGCAGGCATCGATTTTGACGCTCTGGAACCCGAATCCATGGATCTGCCGATGGGTTTTGCCACCGGCGCTGGCATGATCTTTGGCAATAGCGGTGGCGTGTCCGAAGCGGTCTTGCGTTATGCTGCGGACAAGTTCAATATCCCCGTTCCGGAAAACATCGTCCTGCAAGAAGTTCGCGGGACATCCGGCTTACGTGAAGCCACCCTGGCCGATGGCAACCTGAAGATGGCGGTGGTGCATGGACTGAAAAACGCGCAAGAGCTTTGCGACAAAATCCAGAGCGGTGAAGCTGAATATGACATCGTGGAAGTGATGGCCTGTCCCGGCGGCTGCGTGGGCGGAGCGGGTCAACCCATCATCAGCACCCAAAAGCAGCGCACTTCCCGCACCTCATCCCTGTATCACGCGGATAAGACCATGCCTATGCACCGCGCGCAGGACAATCCCTTCATCGGCGAACTCTATGAAGCGCTCTTGGAAAAACCCAACAGCCACAAAGCCCACCAGCTCTTACACACGGCCTATAAGCACCGTAAACGCATTGATGATGACGAACTGACCCTCTCCAGCGGAGAAGGCACAGATCGCTGCAAAATCCGCGTCTGCGTGGGCACATCCTGCTATCTCCGAGGTTCGCAGGACATCCTGGCCAAGACCCTGCAAATGGTGGAAGAAAACGCCTGGGGGAACTACTTTGACATCGCGGCCACCTTCTGTAGCGAAAAATGCGACAAAGGGCCAAACGTGGCGGTGGGTGACGCTGTGATCCACCGTGCCGAGCTCGCTCAGATCAAAGAACTCATCAGCCAGGAAGCTGAAAGAAGAATCAAATGAAGAACATCCTGATATGCATGGGAAGCTCTTGCTTCGCGCGGGAAAACCGTGAGAACCTGAAAGTGATCGAAGAGTTCCTACGCAGTCACGGGATCAGTGACAGCGTGCACATCGAAGGCTCACTTTGCATGGGTAACTGTGCGGCGGGGCCAAACATCACCATCAACGGCACCGAGTATCACGAAGTGCAAAGCGATGCTCTGCCGGAGATACTAAAGAAAGAGCTCTTAGAGATATGAACAAACCTATATACACCGAAAAGACCCAGTGCCAGGATTGCTACAAATGCGTGCGCGAATGCCCCGTGAAGGCGATCCGGGTGATCGATGGCAGCGCTCAGGTCATGGCCGAAGCCTGCATCCTCTGTGGACGTTGCACGGAGGTCTGTCCCGTTGGCGCAAAGAAGATTCGGGACGATCTGAAGGCAGCGATGTTACTCCTCAAACAAAAAAGCAGAGTGTATGTATCCCTCGCTCCCACCTTTCGGACGGAGTTTAGCGGCCTTGACAGCGGCAGATTGATCGCCGCCATCAAGAGTCTGGGTTTTGCCGGTGTATCAGAGACAGCCTTGGGCGCGCAGGAGGTTTCGGCTTCCTGCGCCGGGCTTCTGCGCGAGGGCACGAACCCCCTTTTGATCTCATCTGCCTGCCCCAGCGTGGTGCATCTCATCGAGCAATATTATCCACATCTGGTGCCCCATATCACGCCTGTGGTTTCGCCGCTCCAGGCTCATACGAAGATGCTCAAAGCCGCATTGGGCGAAGACATCGGCGTGGTCTTCATCGGGCCCTGCGTGGCCAAAAAGAACGAAGCTGAAGGCAGCTTTGATGTCGCGCTCACCTTCACCGATCTCAGGCGTTGGTTCAATATCCGCAATATCGATTGGAGCGCGCTGGATACAGCTCAATCCTTCACTCTGGGCTCGGCCGAAGAAGGCGGACTATATCCCATTGACGGCGGGATGATCAAAGGCATCAAGTTCTATGACGCTCCGCGGAACACGCTCTACATGAGCTTTTCCGGCGTGCGCGAGATCATCGAAGCCCTGGACGAGCTGGAAGTGGAGAGCTTTGATTGCCCTGTCTTTATCGAGACTTTGGCCTGCACCGGTGGCTGCGTGAACGGCCCCGGAGTCACCAAACGCGGTTCCACTGCTCAGAAACGCTACAAGATCCAGCGACTCACCCCTCAGGCTCCCCCTGCCCGGGCAGCTCAAAGCCTTGATATCGCGGCTCATTTTCGCAATCGGGAGATCAAGCAAAATAGCTATTCCAAGGCCGAGATCGCCGCTGCCCTGCTCAAGATCGGCAAAAAACGCCATGAGGAAGAGCTGAATTGTGGTGGTTGCGGCTATGACACCTGTCGGGAGTTCGCCGCTGCCTTGATCGAGGAAAAAGCGGAGCCGGCGATGTGCGTTTCCTACTTGCGCAAACTGGCGCAAAACAAAGCTGCTGCCTTGATCAAAGCCATGCCTTCCGGCGTGGTCATCGTGGATGAAAACCTCAAGATCATCGAGTCCAATTCCCGCTTCATCCAGATCATTGGCGGGGACGCGAGCATCGTCTCAGAAGCCGATCCTGATCTCGAAGGAGCCTATCTGGAGCGCATCATCGACTTCCACGAACTCTTTGCCAAAGCCCTCAGAGAAGGCACTGAAGCCAGCGTGCAGGACATCCGTCAGAAGGGCAGGATCATCCGCCTCACCCTCTTTTCCATCCAGAAACATCAAGTCCTGGGCGGTATCTTGCAGGACATCACCGAACCCGTGATCCAGCGCGAACAGATCATCGACAAAGCCAACGAAGTGATGCGCAAAAACCTTTCCACCGTGCAGCAGATCGCCTTTCTTTTGGGCGAAAACGCCGCCGATAGCGAAGTGCTGCTCTCGTCCATCGTCAAGAGTTTTGGGAAAAACGACTGATGGAATACTTCCTGGAAGCCGATTACTACCAGATTTGCAAGCACGGATATCAGTCTTGTGGCGATAGCTTTTACAGCGTCAAAACTGAGGATGGCATCATCTGTGTGTTGGCCGATGGCCTGGGTAGCGGGATCAAAGCCAGTGTGTTAGCTACCCTCACCACCACCATGGCCGCGGGCTTCATGGCCTCCAAAATGGATATCAAACGCGCCGCGGAGATCATCCTGGAGACCCTTCCCGTCTGTTCCTATCGCCACATCGGCTATAGCACCTTCACCATCATCGATGCCAAGTATGACGGCCATATCCGCATCATCGAACACGACAATCCGCCCTATGCCTTGCTGCGTGATTCCGCGATCATCCCTGTCGAAAAGCAGGAAATCCCCATCAAGAGCTTTCGCAAGAGCCATCTATATTATTCTGAGATTTGTCTTCAGCCGGAAGATCGCATCGTGTATTATTCCGATGGCGTCACCCAATCCGGGATGGGCTTGCCTCATCTCCCGCTGGGCTGGCAGGAAAAGGGCGTGGAAGCCTATCTGATCTCTCTTTTAAAGGCCAATCCCTCCATCTCCGCGGGCGAAATCTCCAAGCGTCTGGCCCTCAAAGCGCGTGAATATGACGGCAATACTGCCGCGGACGACACCACCTGCGCCGCGCTCTATCTCCGAAATCCCCGCCGCACACTCTTGATCACCGGCCCGCCTTACAAAAAGGAGCATGACCCGGTCTTAGCCCAGATCGCGACTGAGTTTAGCGGCAAAAAGATCATCTGTGGCGGAACCACTGCGGCCATCCTTTCAAGGGAACTGAATCAATCTATCAAGGTCAATCTCAAGGAAATCCGTAGCGGCGGAGAAATCCCGCCCACAGCGGATATGAAAGGCTTTGACCTCGTCTGCGAAGGCACCATCACCCTGTCCCGCGCCCTGCGCGCTTTGGAAGAAGACGCGGTGCTGGACGAAATGCCGGATAACGCCGTCAAACGCCTGATGCGCATCCTGCTGGATAGCGATATCATCGAATTCGTGGTGGGCACCAAGATCAATGACGCACACCAGGATCCCGCCCTGCCCAAAGACCTGGAAATCCGCCGCAACCTGATGAAACAATTCTGCCGCGTGCTGGAGCACAAATACCTGAAGTCCACGAAGATCCTCTTTGTGTGATGATTTACGATTTACGATTTACAATTTACGATTTACAATTTACAATTTACGATTTACGATTAGGCCGCGCATCGCAAAACCCTAAAACCCTAAAACTCTAAAACCCCTAAGCACTAACCACTAACCACTAACCACACTCTCATACCCCAACCTCAAGCTGCGTCTCACGATGGCTACTGCCTCATGCTGTCCATCCCGCTCTGCTCTGGCAAAAAGCCTTTGGATCGCAGCGTAATGCCGTCTATAAGCCTTGCGCAGCTCATCATCGCTATTCTTGATCGCGCCCCAGGGCTTGGTGCATTCTTTGCGATAGCGGATCAGCGCTTTGATCTCCGCGTCAAAGGGGCTGCTCTCATCTTCGTTAACAATGCTCTGCTCCTGCCTGTCCCTGAGATACTGCGCCTTCAGCTCGTTCAGACGGATCAAGCGCCGGTTAAGCTCCCGCAAAGTCTGCGCATCCGTCAAAGGCATCCCCACGGGATGATAATACCCCTGCTCCGCTTCCGCAACCGTCATCTTCCGCGTGAGCGCCAGCTCGATCACTGTGCTCAAGATCGGCCGGTTCGGGCACTCGCTCAATAGCGTGAGAATCTTGCTCCCCGCGTGACGGGGATAGCTCTGTGTGATCATCTCTATAGCCTTGTCTTTCATCTATCTATACCTCATAAATGTCATTGTATATATGCGCAGATATTGTCAAGCAGTTTCTGCCCACATTTTGGAGTTCATGCCGCTTGATAAGTGTATGCATGCCTTCGATTTATGGACATACATCAAACTCATTCCTGCCTTCGCTCTACGGGGCGGCATGGACTTCAAACAGCGGGATCGCGATTTGTAGATGCTTCATCCTGAAGCATGAATGGTAGATGCTTCATCTTGAAGCATGAATGGTAGATGCTTCATCTTGAAGCATGAATGGTAGACGCTTCTACTATCAAACGTCAAGATGACGTTTCCACATTAGCGTTCCTGCTGCTTGAACTCCTCCGCTTCGCTACGAAGTCCAAGGGTGGAAGGCATGCTCGCTGCTTGAAGTCGTAAGCGCGCGAAATCCTCGGCTCCGATGAGGAATTGAGAGACGCGCGCAGATGATTTGGCTTCAATGAATTGGGATGGCGCTTGCAACTCCAAGGGGGGCTGCCCTAAAACAAGGCATCCAGTCGCTCATAGCCGGGTACGGGATCGAGCAAGCCGGCCTGAATTGCCTGTTTCACGCTACGACAGGGCAATTCCTGCGCCTCAATCTCCGCTCTGGTGAGCGTTGCCAGATCAACATTGTAAAGCCGCTGGAGGGCAAACATCAGCTTCATATAGACGTTGCGCCAATTCAGCTGCCGCTCGCGCTGGATGGCCGCGTAATACTTCAGATCCGTGATGAAATCCGGCGAGGGAGCCAGGGCACTCAAGTTCTTGGATACAAGGGTCATACGCGCGTTTTGCGCGGTGGCCTTGGGGATCACGTGACGGCGACAAAGCACCCGATCCAGGCGCGAATTGTAATAATAAACCAAGCCGTCACACTTGCCACTATATGCCTTGAGAATGTTTTTGAAAAGCACGTTCATTTTTTTTACCTCGTTGTTTCGTTATGCGTTATGCGTTATGCGTGAAGCGACTCACACCTCACACCTCATACCTCATAACTAATACGGGCTACGGCTTTGGCGAGTCTGTCGAATAGTTCCCGAGCCCGGTTCGGGAAGTATTCAGGGGATTTGCGAGGGGCAGGCAAGCTGACAGAGGGCACCTTTGGTTTATTGCCGCTTTCACCTTTGGAGTTAATGCCGCTTGATTGATTCAGGTTAGCCGATGAATCTTGAAGTTACAGCTCTGATCAGAGTAGCCCTTGATCTCCGGGCGGCATTGACTACAAACAGCGGGTATGCGATTGTAGATGCTTCATCCTGAAGCATGAATGGTAGATGCTTCATCCTGAAGCATACAAGCGTCTAAAAGACGCTTCTACTATCAAACGTCAAGATGACGTTTCCACATTAGCAATCCCGCTGCTCGAAGTCCAAAGCATTGTGTACAATGGATATAAGCTTGTAATCTGAGAAGTGCTTTGAACTCCGAGGGAGACGGCTTTGAACTCCGAAGGGTGGAAAGAAATAAGGTTGACTGAATTATCGGGATCAGAAATCTGGGTCTCAGAATTATGAGACAGGAGGCCACGAAAACGATGTGGGATCATGAAGCAAGCGCGGAAGAGATAGCATTGGCAGAGCAGTTGTTTTGGGAAGCGGGGTGTTTAGAAAACTACATGCGAGAACGCGATTACGAAAAACGAGAACCCGTGGCTAAAGAAATAATTGCGCTGTACAAGCGTCTGGTGGAGATTGGTAACATCGATGCGATCTATTGGATTGGAATGCTGTATTATAGCAGTGATTCAGGTATGTTTGACAGAGTTGTGGCAGAAAAGTGGCTTCAAAAGGCTGCGAGTAAGGGACACTATCTTGCGATGTATCGATTGGCCATGATGCTAATGGATAGCGAGGAGAGCAGAGCTTATGCATTACTCGAGTCCATCACCAAAGTGATTGACAATTCACGCGATATTGAGCTTACTGATGCCTACTATCAAATAGCCGAAATGCAGTGGCACGGAACGGGCTGCGAAGTGAACTATAAGAAAGCACTTGCGAATTATAAGATAGCCGCAAGGCATAATCATTATTGGGCGTACTATAAACTGGCAGATTTATACAATGATGGCCATCTAAGCCATGGGCTGTTGCTCAGACCGAATCGAAAGGTAGCGGCTAAATGCATGGAAAACGCCTGGATCAATGAACCTGAGACACGCTATTCGGCCACTTTCCGCTTCGCGCAAATGCTCAATCAGGGATATGGTGTCTGCGAAGATTATACTCAGGCTTACAGGCTGTTTTACCAGGCTGCGCTCAGGCGTTGCGGCAAGGCCATGGTCGAGCTGGCAAAGATTCATCTGGCGGATGAGCTCTTTCCGGTTGATCACGAAATGGCCTATCTCTGGCTTCTGATATCCCAATCTTTTGACTGCGGTGATTATTGCGGGGATCGGGACACATTGAAGAAGGAAGTTCGCACAAAACTCTCACAAAGGCAGAATCTCAAGCTACAAAGGGCAGCTACATCCTGCTCCGCGATCATCGATTCCTATGTCGGTAAAAAAGACCTCAGCCGTTATATGTTGAGCGCGGAGGATTATCTGAATCAATACTCCCATGAGAAAGATGCTGAGCCAGAGCAGGATATAAGCCCCGAAACGGAGGATGAATCCAGCGCGGATGAAAAGGCCTTCCAGGGCGTGGATGAGATCAGGGCGAGCTTTGAGCGGGATAAGGTCTGCTTTCGGATCTGGATCGCACAGCCAATCAAAGCGGGCGCGGCGCTGGATTTTGAGACGCTCAAGGTGAAATATGACAAGCGGCCTCTCCAAATCAAGCATATGCCGATCTACGGGAATCTAAGCGACAAGATCACCCCAAAAACGCGGAACCTGCTCTTCAGACTCGCTGTGGCGCGCCATCTCAAGCAAGATGATGCCCTGGTAGCCTCGATCATCAAAAGCGCGTCCAGAGACGATGTGACGTCGATTAACCGGCTCTTTGGGCTGATCTTCCCCAATTGCTGGAGCAAGGATAGCCCCGCGATCAAACGCAGTGATGGGAAACTCTTGATCGGGCTGGAAATCCACCGTCCGGAAGGGGGATTGGTGGATACCTGGATCAAGCATGCCAGAGATTATGATGATCTGCTGCATGAAAAGCCTGAAAACAAGGACAGTAGAAAGAAGAAATAGCGGGGATTGATTGTAGATGCTTCATCCTGAAGCATGAATGGTAGATGCTTCATCCTGAAGCAAACAAGCGTCTAAAAGACGCTTCTACTATCAAACGTCAAGATGACGTTTCCACATTAGCAATCCCGCTGCTCGAAGTCCAAAGCACTGTGAAGAATGGAGATAGGCTCGAAACTGGGGTAGTGCTTTGAACTCCGAGGGAGACGGCTTTGAACTTAACTGAAAGCCAGCTTTCGCTACCGACCATGAAAGCGGAGGGATAGGATTGCAGAAGTCTCGTCTGCACAAGCGACGGAGTCGCTTACTTTTTTGCGGAACTCCGTTCCGTTTCGACACGGGGACGTGTCGAATCCTATGGCTTTCATGTAAACTCCGAGAGTGTGTACCAAGTGTAGCAAGTGTAGCAAAATCCTTATATAATTCTCTAAACCCTTGGATTCATTATGGAGACCACAATAAGGAAATTAGTACACTTAGTACACTACGTACACAAATCCAGGCTGGGAAGGACAGCTTAATGCGGCTCATCATCGGTGGAAACCGGAGCTATATCCACCACCAGACGTTGGTGGCCGCATCCAATCTGGACATCGTATCCATGCGCGCGCAATAGCTTCCCCAAAGCCCTGGAATTGCTGGCCTTATAGCCATTTTGCGGAGCCCAGGTGTTGAACGCGCTCACCACGTTTTTGAGGGGGACGCTCGTGCCATCCAGCTTGAGATAGCTTTCCTGCATGAATTGGGCCAGGACGTCGCACTCGTTGCGGTATTCTTCCATCGCCACAGAGACGCTGGCGGGGTATTCACCCAGGCCATTCTGGCGATAATCCTGCCAGCCCTGGATCAGCCAATTCAGGATTCCGGGAGCTTCCTTGCTCAGAACGTCTTCATAGCGGTTGATACGGGTTTCCGCGCTGAAATGGTGGGCGAAGGGGATCAGCACCAGGCGGCGCAGCATGCCGCCATCATTCACATTGAAACGGGGTTTGTGGTTGGCGCGCACCCAGAGCACGTGCGAGGGGATGAAGCTGCCGGTGGAGTGATAGATCTGTTTGTAAGGCACTGGATCGCGCGAAGATAGCTGCTTTACCACGCTGTCGTCATAGCTGCTCATTTCGGGGATTTCATTGGCGGTGGCCAGGCGTTTCCCGCGTAGATTGGCGGTGTTTTCCAGCTTCAGGCGTTGATCATTGGCTCTGCTCTTGATCAGGATGGAGGGGTCGATATCCACATGATAATCGGCAAAGATGCGGCTGAGCACATTGAGGAAAGTGGTCTTGCCGTTGGCGCCTTCGCCATGCGCGAAGATCAGCAATTCTTCATTTACGTTTCCGCTAAGCGATAGCGCGGCAAGCTTTTGCACGAAGGATATCAGGGCTTGATCACCTTCAAAGATCGTGTTCAGAAAGTCCAGCCACTGCGGGCATTCGGCATCGGCATCATATTTGCAGGAAATGCTTTGGGTGAGGTAAAGCTTGCGGATGGCTGCCGGGATCGAGATGAACTGGCCTGTTTGGGTGTTATAAACGCAATTAGCCAGGGCCAGCAGGTGGGGATGGGCATCCCAATCTGAAGAAAGGGTGGAGATTTTGGCCAATTGACTGATGGCCGTCACGGCACACGCTTTGGTGCGTGTGCCGGAGAGACGGTTGAGGATTTGGTTGATGATATCGGTTTTGGCCGAGCTGTTCAGGCCGCGAATGCTGTCCCGCAGCTGGCCCAGGCAATTGAGCAGTTCCTGGTGTTTGACGTCCGGGATCCAGGCTTTGCCGTTCCAATACATCCAGTATTCAGAGTCTCGGATGTAACGGTAGTTATCCGGATTGAGGCTGCAAAAGAGCTCCGCAATGCTGGCATCGCTGGCATCATGCAGGTCTTGCAGTTTGGCGATCAGGGCGGTGGGGGCTGGTTTTGCCTGGGTTTTAGCAGATTCCATAGCGCTCTCCCACATAAAACAGACTGCCGATGCCCACCGAGCCGGTGTAGCTGAAGGAACGCCATTTGCGCTCCAGCTCACGCGTGTCATCACTGTAATTGGGATTGCCTTCATAGAGCAGCCACAAAGCCTTGCCGCGCTCGCCAAAAGCCGCCTTCAAGGCCAGACCGGTCTTGATCCAATCCTCATAACGGATATACATGGTCGAGAGGGCTTTGATCACCAGTTCCGCGCGGGCATAATCATCTTCGGAAGGGGGCAGTTTGAAGGGGGCAGCTTGCGGTTGGCAGGGGGCAGGTTTAGACGGCTGGGCGGGAAGGGGGATCTCGCTGTCAAAAGGGATGCAATCTTCATTGAAAACCAGAAAGGGATCATAGCTGAAATAGCAGGCACGCGCCCAATCCGGAGTGCTATCGGGATTCAAGCCGGTGATCTGCGCAACCCGCTGCTGCAGAATCGCATAGATCGCGCGATAACGCTCCTGATCCACAACGGCAGGCTTTAGAGCAACCACGATTTTCACGCCGTCATTCACGCTTTGAAAAGCGCATAATGCACAGGGTAACTGCTCCATTACCAGATTCTTGGCTGCTTCAATATCTGGCACGTGATCCAGATCGATGACGGCATAGGCCGCATAGCGGACATTGGCGTTGCGGCGACTGCCTTCATAATAGGAACCTGTGAAGAAGGGCAGGCCATGCTTCAGGTTTTTGGCAATTTCGGGATTCTTCTCCGCGCGGATATCCTCGATCCTTTCGGAGAGGAGCTGATCGTGATAGATGCCGTATTTGATGGTGGCGATCACATCCTCGATGTAGAGGTGTTCGTACTGATCAGGTTGGCGGACGCTGCGTCCTGCGGTGAGCTTGCGGGTGTCAGGGGACTGAGTGGGTGTTGTGATAGGGTTCATCTTGAACCTCCTCATATATTTTATGAGGCCAATCAATATGCAGGATGATATTTGTCTATTGGATATCAAAGTATAAAATGTTTGGAAGAGCTTCCAATATGATCGGAATCATTGATATCAAGCGTTTGGAAGGCATTCCAACGGACTTCCAAGCATTTCATTCCAAATTGGAATGGGTGAAAACAGCGCCATAGCCTTCCACCCTTGGACTTCGTAGCGAAGCGAAGGAGTTCAAGCAGCGAGCATGTTTCCCACCCTTGGACTTCGTAGCGAAGCGAAGGAGTTCAAGCAGCGTGCATGCCTTCTCTGTTCTCTGTTCACCCTTCACTCCTCCATTCCCGCTGTTTGAAGTCAATGCCGCCCGAAGATCGATGGCTACTCTGAACATAGCTGTAAGTTCAGAATTCATCGGCATGTATGAACATATCAAGCGGCATTAAACCAAAGGAGGCAGCGGCATTAAACCAAAGGTGCAAACCGTAGCCCGTATAGGATAGAGGTGTGAGGTATGAGGGATGTGGTGTAAGGTGTGAGGTCGCGACCACATCAAAACGCCAAAACGCCAAAACGCCAAAACTAAAAAAAGAGGTATAGAACAATGAAAGTCAAACTGAAGTACGGAATCGCTACTTATAGCGGAACCATCGATGAGATCACCTTTGGCAGCTACAAGGATGACACCTTGTGTATCGCGCGCAAATGGGTGATGCCCCGCCTGACCGACAACAACTCCCTGATGGGCGATATCGCCAAGAATCTGGCCGCGATTTACGCTGAGTGCAGCGCGAATTATAAGGCTGATCTGAAGGCCTACGCCTATCTGTATGGCAAGCAGAAGAGCCCCAAAGACAAGCTGGGCCCCAATGCTTACAGCATCTTCATCAAGATGATGTTTGCCTTTGCGGAGGCCAATTCGGCTTCGATCACCCTGGATACCATCACTTTCAACGACATTCAGAGCCTGTTTTCGGAAATCACTTCCGTGGCTCAGGCCGTCGAGAGTGCTTACCTGCCCGCAGTCACCGGAAGCGATCTTTTGACCGCGACCATGTAAGGCGGATAGCGTGAATAAGGAATTTCTGAAACCCCTGGTCACGGAACTGGCTTCCCAGGTGAACAAGGTGGTCAATATCCCCTTCGTGAGCGAAGAGCAGGAGCAGCTCTTCTTTGAGATGATTATCACGCTGGTGCTTGAGACTCTGTTGCGCCAGCTACTGCCTGAGTATGTGGATAAGGTCTTAGGTCTTAGGTCTGAGGTCTGAGGTGGAAACGGCTTGCAGCCGTTTCTATGAAAAGGGAACAGTGAAAGAGCGAGATGGCGGAAACGCTGTCTCGCTTTTTGCTTTCCACCTTTGGAGTTAATGCCGCTTCCACCTTTGGAGTTAATGCCGCTATGGATGTTCATACATGCCTGTTAATTTGGAATTTAAGACTCGGTTCAGAGTAGCCCTTGATCTTCGGGCGGCATTGACTTCAAACAGCGGGAATGGGGGAAGTGATCTGCACGCTCGCTGCTTGAACTCCTTCGCTTCGCTACGAAGTCCAAGGGTGGAAGGTGTCTCCTATGGAGTTGTAAGCGCCATCCCAATTCATTGAAGCCAAACCAGGCTCAAGTATTGACCAAGTCCATAGCGAAGTCACTTACTTCGGGCGCTTACGACTTCATACAGCAGGCCTGCAACGGTGAAAGATGAGGCGATCCCGCTGCTTGAACTCCTTCGCTTCGCTACGAAGTCCAAGGGTGGGAAACACGCTTGCTGCTTGAACTCCTTCGCTTCGCTACGAAGTCCAAGGGTGGGAAACACGCTTGCTGCTTGAACTCCTTCGCTTCGCTACGAAGTCCAAGGGTGGTTCGCTACGAAGTCCAAGGGAGGATGGCGGTTTTGAAACCGCCACTACGGGGTCGCGGGGTTTTGCAATTCCCAGATGCGGTCACGCAGTTCGGCGGCGCGTTCAAAATCGAGATTGGCGGAGGCTTTTTTCATCTCTTTGGTGAGCAACTCAATGACTTTGGCCATGGAATCCAGATCCAGATAGGCCTCAAACTCTTCTTTCTTGGGCTTGGCATCGGCTTTGTCAGGAGCCTGGTCATAGCCTTCGGCGATGGCGGTGGATTGCATGATCTGTTCCAGGGTCTTGCTGATTGTCTGCGGAGTGATGCCGTGTTCTTCGTTGTAGGCCAATTGTTTAGCTCTGCGGCGATTGGTTTCAGAGATGGTGGACTGCATGGCATCGGTGATGATGTCCGCATAGAAGACCACCTTGCCTTCCACGTTGCGCGCGGCACGCCCGGAGATCTGGATCAGGGAACGGGCGGAGCGCAGGAAACCGGTCTTATCCGCGTCCAAAATGGCCACCAGAGATACTTCGGGTAAATCCAATCCTTCGCGTAAAAGGTTCACCCCCACCAGGACATCATATTCGCCCAAGCGCAAGTCCCTGATGATCTTGGAGCGCTGGATGCTATCAATATCGCTGTGCAGATAACGAGCGCGAACGCCGGCTTTGTCCAGATAGGTGGTAAGGTCTTCCGCCATGCGCTTGGTGAGGGTCATCACCAATACTTTGTGGCCTTTGGCCACTCGCTCACGGGCCTGCGCGATGAGATCGTCCACCTGATGCTTGATGGGTTTCACCTCAATCTCAGGATCCAGCAGGCCGGTGGGACGAATCACCTGTTCCACGATCACGCCACCGGTTTTGTCCAGTTCAAAAGCGGCGGGTGTGGCAGAGACGAAGATCACATTCTTGAGATAGCCCTCAAATTCCTCAAAGCGGAGAGGGCGGTTATCGAAAGCGGAAGGCAGGCGAAAGCCATATTCCACCAGGTTTTTCTTGCGCGTGTAATCCCCGCCATACATGCCATGCACCTGGGGGATACTGGCGTGGGATTCATCGATGATAAGGAGGAAATCAGACGGAAAATAGTCCAAAAGACAGTTGGGCGGCAAGCCCGGAGCAGCCCCTGTGAGATGACGGGTATAGTTCTCGATCCCGCTGCAATAGCCCAGTTCACGTAGCATTTCCAAGTCAAACATCGTGCGTTGTTTGAGTCTATCTGCTTCCACAAAGCGTTGATTGTCAAGGTAATACTTCACACGTTCATTCATTTCGCGCTCGATGCTGTGGGTGGCAGCGTGCAATTTGTCCTCACTCATGATGAAGTGAATAGCGGGATAGACAGGGTATTCATCCACTGCGCCAAGGCTTTGATAGGAAATGGGATGCAGCTTTTCCAGGTTCACCACTTCGTCGCCAAAGAATTCCACGCGCAGGCAGTGTTCCAGATAGGCGGGATAGATGTCCACGATGTCTCCGCGCACTCTGAAAGCGCCGCGCTCGAAGGCGATGTCATTGCGAGAATAGTGGGCAGCCACGAGCTTTTGCAAGAGCTCATCGCGATCCATCTTCATGCCCACCTCCAGGCGGATCAGGGCTTCGCGGTATTCTTCGGGAACGCCCAGGCCATAGATGCAAGATACTGAAGCCACGATGATTACGTCCTTGCGTTCCATCAGGCTCATGGTGGCGCGCAGACGCAGCTTTTCGATCTGGGCATTGATGTCTGAATCCTTCTCGATATAGATGTCCTTGCCGGGGATGTAGGCTTCGGGTTGATAGTAGTCATAATAGGAGATGAAGTATTCCACGGCGTTATCGGGGAAGAGCTGTTTGAGCTCGCCATAGAGCTGCGCGGCCAGGGTTTTATTGTGCGAAAGCACCAATGTGGGGCGGTTGACGCGCTCAATCACATTGGCGATGGTGAAGGTCTTTCCGCTGCCGGTGACGCCCAGGAGAACCTGGAAGTTTTTGCCTTCATGGATGCCTGAGACCAGTTCTGAGATGGCTTGGGGTTGGTCTCCCGCGGGCTGATAATCAGTATTTAGCTTGAATCTTTGCATGGTTTCCCCACTATCTGATGTTGTGAAATTCTTCTTGACTGAATAGGGCATGGTTTCAGCATGGATACCAATAAAGCGATGGGTGCGAATCTGTCGAGAAAATAAATACCGGGAGCCAAACAAGATGTTAAACGATATGGAATTACAGATCAATTTTGAGAACCTGCTCAAGCTGGGATACGCGGTGATCGATGTCCGCTACAAGGATTATGACCTTTGCAACGATTCACAGAAGCTGGTGATCGCGCGGGTGGATTCTGACCGTGACGAGTTCTATCAAGATATGCTAAAGCTATATACAGGCGTGGAATTCAAGCCCAGCGAGATCTGGGAAATCTGGACGGAGATCCTTCTGCACAAGATCAAGATGAGCCGCGTGCTCAACCGTGATATCGCCATCAAAGTGGCAGCTCTGGACTATATCGAGACGATCTATTCCGGTAAATGATAACGCGCACACTACTACTCATCAAGCCGGACGCGGTGGAGGCAAACCATGTGGGCGAGATCATCAGCATGGTGCAGCATCGGGGCTTTGATATTCCCCAGGCCAAAGTGTTCAGCTTTGATCCCAAGCTCTGCGCGGAGTTTTATAAAGACCATCTGGGCAAGGATTTCTATCCTCGCCTGGAGGCCTTTATGTGCAAAGGGCGCACCTGGGCTTTGATCTTGGAAAAAGAAGACGCGGTGCATGAATTGCGTGAGCTTTTGGGCGACGTGATCCCCGAAAAACGCAAAGCGGGCACGATTCGGGCGGTCTTTGGGCATGGAATCACCGATAACGGAGCGCATGGCTCGGATAGCGAGATGAGCGCGGAGCGAGAGATCGGGGTTATCTTTGGTTAATTGACAATTGAGAATTGAGAATTGACAATTGACAATTAAGTGGTTAGTGGTTAGCACTCACACCTCATCGCTCACACCTCATCCCTCACACCTCAAGCCTCGGTAAATAGGGCTCGGATTCAAGAATCTCACGCTTAAACTGCTGTAAATATACAGGGTTAGCTTTGGCGATCTGCTCGTAGAACACGGTAAACATGATCATCCGCCGATAGTTCAGAAAGAGCTCGATATCTCTAAGTTCACTCTCCGGTAGGGGATATCCACTCATGTAGGCAGCGATGAAGGGGCGCACAAAGAGCTCATACATCTCGGCTTTGGGCACCCGATGCTTGCTGTGAAAAGCTGCTCTGGCACACTCGCTGTAAAGACAGATCGCTACATCGGTGGCAAAGAAATGCAGGCCGGCCACGTCGAAATCGAGTAAACTGAGCCGCGATCCGCTTTGAATGATGTTTTGGGGATGCGGATCGTTGTGGATAAAGCCGTGGGTGCTGCGATCAAAGCTGCGTTCATCCAGTCGGGCGTGAAGCTCGAACCAGGCTTGACGCACCTGAGGATCAGGATTCATCTCCGCCAGGCCATCCCTTTCTCTGACGCGGGAGAGAGCCTGAGCCTCTACACTTACGCTTTCGTGCCATAAGGTATATTCGGTTGCCAATAGGTGACATTTGCCCAGCATCGTGCCCCAATTCGCATAGAATGAGCTGAGCTCCCTGGGATGCAGATCAGCCAATGTATGTCCTTCCAGTTTGTGCCAGGCATAGCATTGATAGCTGCGCCCCTCATCCTCCAAAACCTCCACCAGATCATCATGGATGCTTGGGATGGGGCAGAGGCAGGGGATGCCATTATCGCTCAAGTATCGGGCAAAAGCCATGCGCAATCGAGTGGCAGTAAGCGAATGATCATCAGTGGCTTCCATGAATTTCAACATCAGGTTTTGCGCTTTGTGGAAGTAAAGGGTGCCATCAGACCAGGCGTGACCGCCGGCGAAGTATTCGGGAGCATCAGGGCAGGAAAAGAGTTTCGCTGCTTTCGTGATCAGGGTGGGTGAGGGTTTTTTCATATCTTATATCCTTTGTCATTCGTAGCGAGCCTCCCTTGGACTTCGTAGCGAACCACCCTTGGACTTCGTAGCGAAGCGCAGGAGTTCAAGCAGCGAGCATGCAGATCACTCCCCCCATTCCCGCTGTTTGAAGTCAATGCCGCCCGAAGATCAAGGGCTACTCTGAACCGAGTCGTAAATTCCAAATTCACAGGCATGTATGAACATCCATAGCGGCATTAACTCCAAAGAGACCACCCTTGGACTTCGTAGCGAAGCGCAGGAGTTCAAGCAGCGAGCATGCAGATCACTCCCCCCATTCCCGCTGTTTGAAGTCAATGCCGCCCGGAGATCAAGGGCTACTCTGAACCGAGTCGTAAGTTCCAAATTAACAGGCATGTATGAACAT